>Ga0209631_10000923_pt1 | contig 39038 bp, 23 predicted proteins | sample COG_08_FD_184752 | JGI IMG/M metagenome (GOLD analysis project Ga0209631, IMG submission 184752) | Pelagic Microbial community sample from North Sea - COGITO 998_met_08 (SPAdes) (version 2) | ecosystem: Environmental > Aquatic > Marine > Neritic zone/Coastal water | place: Helgoland, sampling... | reverse complement strand
GCAGGTGGGGGGGTCGGAGGAGGAGGTTCCGGCGCCTCGGTCGCGCCGTCGACGTTGGCTCGCAGCTCAACCGACACGCCGTCCCCGTGGTCACCGTCCCCTGCCGCCGTGATTTCCCCATCCATCGAAGTGCTCCAATCCCCGTCGCCGAAGAAGCAGCACGTGCCGTCTCCCCACGAGTCCCGTATACGGAGCGTGTAAACGCCCGGTCCGAGGCATCGACGCCACGACCACGACCCTCCCGGCTCCATCAGATCACCAAAGTTCACCTCCGCGACGACAGCCTCGGCTTCGGGTACCTCGACGAGAAAGGAGTCCACGAGCTCGAACATCTTCGTCAGCGTCCACCCAATCTCTAGCGGCCAATTGTCCGCCTGGAGAGTGAGCGACCAGGAGACAAACTCGGGGTCCGCGCATTGAATGAACGAGGGAGGCGGAGGCGGTGAGGGTGTGGGAGGCGGCGGCGGCGACTCACCTGGTGGACCGGAAAACGCCGCCACGTCACCCCTGTCAACCTCGCAGCTTCCCCCCGGCATCGACGAGCACAGAGTCGGCTTGTACTGTGACACAATCTCCCGAAGCCTCGCCGCCTGTCCTGGGGTGAACTCGCTCATGCAGTTATCGTGTGCGTAATCCATAAAGTTCTGAAACGGGTCGGCTCCAAAATACGGCGCTACCGTTCGGTCGCTGTGACCTGGATCCACGCACGTGTCGGGGCTCGTTCCCACCAGCTCGGCGCACGACCCGTGGGACTCGTGCGCCTGTGGCGGGGTGTCGAAGACGGCGTCGCCGGCTTCCAGGTCCCACACCTCGTGGCATCCGCCCTGAAAAGTGTGATAGAGCCCGTAGAAATGGCCAACCTCGTGCGTGGCCGTGTCGCCCAGGTGGTACGGGTTCGCATCCCCGCCCGGAAGCGTCGAGTGCAGCAAGAACACGCCGTTATCGTCGTCGCTCTCGTCAATCTCGTCCGGGAAATGCGATATCCACCCCAGCACGCTGCCCCCCGGTTCGCAGGTGTACACGTTGAGGTAGGTCTCCGGGCTCTCCGCCAGCGCCCGCTTGATGACCCGCTCGCCGGCGCCCGGCGCGCAGTCATCGCGGAAGAACGACGCCCTCGATGCGTCCCGCTCCGTCGCCACGTCCACGTACCTCACGGCGTGCAGACGGAACGATACCCCCGTGTCCACCGCGCGATCGTTGACGGACCCGTCGTACGTCGAGGTGACGCCGCCGAAAGCGCGGTTGAGAACGTCCACCTGCGCTCGCGCCCTCTCCTCGGACACCCACCCCGCGCCTCCCTCGGCGCTGTCCCATATGACGTGGAACACCACCGGTACTTCCACGCGGAAGTCCCCGCTCGTGTCTCGTTGCCGTAAAGACCTTCGCGCGCGCTCCTTCTCCCTCAGTTCTTCTGGGGGCCTGTCTCTGGTGGCGCACGACCTGTTGCGCGCCTGGTTGGTCTCAGCGAAGAGCGCACGCGGCGCGCCGTTGGGGTCAACCGGGGGAGAGTCGGGCGACGAGCGCTGGGAAACTTCTACCCAGCGTTGCAGAGCGTCGAGCCGAGACACGGTGAGCCCGCCTTCGTCGTCGAAACCGCCGCCGGGCGAGACGCCCCTTCCTCGGGCCTCCGCAGCTCTCCTCTTGGCGAGGCGCTCGTCCTCGCGCGGGAGGTCGCCCTGCGCCTCGATGCCCTCCGCGAAGGTGCACGCAGATCCCAGGAGAAGGAGCACGAGCAGCAGGAGCGCGCGCATGGCGAGTGAACGCGCGTGGAGACCACCGCGTCTCGGGACGAGGCGACGGTACCGAGGCGTTTCCGTGGGCGAAAGTTTCGTGCAGAATTTCCGTGCGGTTTCGTCTCTGGATAATACACAGTGTGACGGAGTTCACCACTCCGTTGATTCTAGATGCTGTTGGGCTACTCACGCGACCAAGGTTCCCGTATCAATTCCGTTCGGCACTCACACGCGGCGCTCGTCCACCACCACCACCTGGCGCCCCTGGAGGGTCTTGATGTCCTTCTCCAACTGCGTCATCTCCGCCTCTAGGTCCTCCTTTCGGCGCATGTGCGAGGGCACGTCCAGGGTGAAGCTTAGCTTGCCGTACGCCTCGTTGAGCTTGCCCCACTTCACCTTCATGTCGTACAGGAGATCATCGCGCTCATCCTCGGACATGGGCCTGATCGGCTGCGACGCCGCCTCCTCCTGCTGCCGCTGGAACTCCGCAATCATCTCCTTCTCCGCGGAGATCTGGGACTTGATGGTGTGCAGGTACTTGGGAACCCTGCCGTAGTCCTTCTTCTGCGTCGCCAGCAGAGGCGCCTCCTTCTTCGGGGGTTTCGCGAGCATCGCCTCCAGGGCGTTCGTCTTGACGAAATTCTTATCGCTCACCAGACCCATCGCCGGCGCCTCGTCCCTCTTGGGCACCGGCGGCAGCTTCTTGGCCTTGGTCCTGGTCATCGTCGAGGCGGCTGTTGGTCCGGGGGGATCGGAGTGTGAATGGGGTGGGACGTCACGGTCAGCGTCTGGATCGTGGTAAACACGCGGGCGACGGAACGGGAAGGGTGTGGGGACGCGCGATTCGGCGGATCGCGGTATCCCGGGGCGAACAAAGGGGCGCGGGACGCTTTTGGCAATTCCAAGGGGCAATTACGCACGTGAGGGGAGCTCGTTCGCGGAGGTCCTCCTGAGGAACGCGTCCGTCTTGGGCTTTATCGCGGTCGGACTCCTGCCGAAGGTTCCCGTGCCCTTCCTGACACGGTCACCGAACTCGAACGTCGCCGGATCCACGTCGCCGGGGAACTTGGACCGGTGCATGGCGGGCCTCTCGGGCGCCACGACCGGGCGCGGTATCAGGTCGTAGATTGATTCGCCGGACTGCATGGTTGGAGCGTGAACCTGTGTGCCTCTCCCGTGGTCTCTCTCTGCGTGCACGCGCGTGCCCGTTACCCCGCGTTGAAGCTAGGGTGACCGCTTGGTTTGGCCGTGAGACCTTACCCGCGCCGCGGACAGTGGCGACCGGGGTGGCGCAGAGGAACGTTTGGAGGGTTTGAGTTTCGAGTTCGAGTGGACGGAGACTGTTATTAGTCGTTGGTCAAGACACCGGATTTGGAATTCCTGACTGCTGGGCTGTCTGGTTGTTGTTTTTCGGCCCCGGTTCGCTGCTGTGTGACGACGGGTCTCTGGAAATGGCGAAATGGCGGGAACGAGGTCATTTTAGACTGGGAACCTTGGTTTGGCGGTTTGGCGATTATTTATCTTTTTGGATATTCGCGCCCTCATGCAGCGAGGAGGGGACACAAGGTAGGAGACGCCGGAGAGCGTCGACCTAGCCACCGAGCGGCCGTCCACATCGCCGCCGGGTTCGGAGCGAGCGCGAGGTCGATCCTCGGCGCGGCACCCGCGCGCGAGAGACCCGAACCGGGGCGCGCATCGCGGGGGCGCTTCGCTTAGGGCAACCTCCAAGTGTTACAGATCGGATCGAAGGGGCGATTGGAGGCTCAAGCGTTCGGGGGTACGCGATGTCGTGTTCCGCGAATGCCGGGTTCGGTGCTCAGACCGCGTCCCGCGTCAACGTGCGGTCCCGCCGCGCGCCCCAACCCACGCGCGCGACGGAGAGCCGCGCGAACAGCCACGCGAGCGCGAGCTCTCGGATTCACGTGAGGCGCCCCACTCGGTCGCGGAGGTGCGGCACCGGCGAGCGTTCATCGTCCAACACGAAACTCGCCGCGTACACGTCCACCGAGGCTGACCCGTCCGCGGTCGACCCAGGCCCCGACGGGAACTGGTCGCACGTCGACGCCGACTTTCTCTATCGATCCATCGAAGACAAGCTGGCGTACCTGAGCGACTACGAACGGAGCGAGGTGCACGACGCGACGAGGATGGCGTTCAACGCGCACGACGGTCAGCGGAGAAAGTCCGGTGAACCCTTCGTCACCCATCCGGTCGCGGTGGCGGGGATACTGGCGGACCAGCGCATGGACCACGAGACGGTCATCGCCGGGTTGCTTCACGACACCGTGGAGGATACCGAGTACGTCACGTTCGAGTCCATCCAAACTAGGTTCGGACCCGCGGTGCGACGGATCGTGGAAGGGGAGACCAAGGTGAGCAAGGTGAGCAGCTCCGTGAGCAAGCAGGGGACTCAAGCCGCGGCGAGCACCGCGGGGGGCGCGTCGGGTCTTGCGATGGGACCGATGGGACCGATGGCGGCGACGCCCACGCCGGAGCAGGCGCTGGCCGCGGCGGCGAACGTGCAGGCGGACGACCTGAAGGAGATGTTCCTGGCGATGACCCAGGACGTGCGGGTCATCATCGTCAAGCTGGCGGACAGGCTGCACAACATGCGCACGCTCGGCGCGCTCAAGCCCGAGAAGAGGGTGAAGATTGCGAGGGAGACTCTGCTCGTGTTCGCGCCCCTGGCGAAGCTCCTGGGCATGTACAACGTCAAAAACGAGCTCGAGGAGTTGGCTTTCAGGTACGCCGCCCCCGAGACGTACGCGGAGACGGCGCGGTGGTTCGATGAGCTCAGCAAGAGACAGGATCCCGTGGTGAGGCGCGCGCAACAAGAGCTGCAGGAGCTCTGCGACAAGGATGAGTTTTTGAAGCAGGCGTGCGACAGGGTCGAGGTCCTCCCGCGTGCGAAAGAGTTCTACGGCCTGTTCCGCAAAGCCAACGACGGGGTTAAGCCCGGGGAGATTGACGTGAAGAACGGCGATGTCATCAAGAGCCTGAGGAAGAACAACGAGGTGGCGCAGCTTCGGGTGATTTTGCACCTGAAGGGCGACGACGAGGGAGGCGACGGGGAGTACGCCGCCATGTCTGAGGCGCGAAAGATGGTCTCTTCCAGGGTGTGTTACCAGGCGCTCAGCATGGTCCACGCGCTGTGGCCGCCGGTCCCGGGGCGCATGAAGGACTACATCGCCACCCCCAAGCTCAACGGGTACCGAGCGCTGCACACCGTCGTCCTCCCCATCGGGTCCGACCAGCAGGGCGGGGGGCCGGAGAGGCAGGGGCCCATCGAAACTGAGGTTTTCCCGCTGGAGCTGCAGATCCGCACCGTGGACATGCACCGCATGGCCGAGAGCGGCATCGCCGCGGACGGTGAGGTCAAGGCGGCGTGGCGACTGCAGGCGAAGAGAACCGCCAGGAAACTTCGCAAGCAGAGGAAGGCGGCGGGCTTGGACGTCTCGGTGGACGAGGGCGACAGCTCGGACTCGGACGAAGAGGAAGAGGAGGTCAACCCCGAGGAGTCCGTCATGGTGCGGAGCGGCCATGCGAGGCAGGTTGAGTGGCTGAGCAACATCAGGCAGTGGCAGGAGGAGTTCCTCGGCGTCATCACCGCGGAGGAGTTTGTCGACACCGTCACCGGGGACCTGCTCGGCAGGCGCGTCTTCGTGTTCACGCCGTCGGGCGGGGTCATGAACATGCCCCACGGCGCCACCGTCGTCGACTATGCCTTCTACACCGACGCGGGCCTGGACATGATCGAGGCGAAGGTGAACGGCGTCGCCGTGGAATTTAGTTGCCAGCTGCGCAACGCGGACGTGGTCGAGATCATCTCGCAGTCCGCGGGCGGGTACGACTTTGTGGACGGCGCGGGCGAGTCCACCGCGGCGGCGCTCGCGGGTGCGGTGGCCAAGCAGAAGATTGCGCTGCAGACGAAGTTCCTGGACATCGCGCGAACCCGGTCGGCCAAGTACAAGATCAAAAAGTTCCTCGCGGAGCAAGGGGTGAAGCTCGGGGATGAACCCGCGGTGCTCGCGGCGGACGTGGAGATGGCGACGAACATCATCCCCACGTCCGACGTGGACGTCATCGACGACATCGAGGCCACCGAGGCCATCATCGCGGCGGCGCAGTACCTCTCCGAGCGCGCGTCCGCCATGGACGACAAGGAGATCAAGAAGTACTCGCTCGCCACGGTTTGGCTCAGGTGCACCGACCACAACGGGCTGCTCGCGGGCATCTCCGACATCATCACCAAGGTTGGCGGGTGCTCCATCGTCGGGTACGGCGGCGACAGCGCGGACTCCCCGGACGGACAGTTCGACATGTCCTTCACGCTCCAGCTGGATCCCAAAGGGAAGCTCATGGCGGTGACTCGCGACGGCGACGCGGATGTGTTTGCGCGGATGGAGGCGGCGCAGCGGAGGCTGATGGAGATTGACTCGAGGCTCACGTTGCTGTACCAGACTTTGCGACGGAACGAGTACGTGCTCGAGTCGGAGCTGCGGAACGGCGAGGACCCAGGACGGGGATGGGCAGCCAACATAGGCCGGCACGATGCTTGAGGAATGTGAGGGTGCTATTTGTAGTAGATCAAAATATGGGCCGTATTCCAGGTTACGTATGGGATCGTAGTCTTCGCAGTTCCGACATTATAACCAGTCGGCGGCGGCGAGTCGCGACAGTAGCCACCGCACGAGCGCGCCTTCGAACCGAAGCGCGAGTCTCGTCCACGAAAGTTCGCACCCGCGCCTCTAGGACGCGAGCGACACCGCACGCCCGCGAGTCGACCCGACCGGCGCGCGCAGAAACCAAACCGCGGCGGCGGCGGCGTCGTTCGCGACTTCCACGAGCGACTCTCGCATCATGGCGGCCGAATCCCGGGTGAACCCCGCGCAGGTCAAGAAGGCGGTGGCGGCGCTCGCTAAGCACCTCGAGAAGGTTAAGGCCGAGGGCAAGGTGCAGCTCTTCGAGGAGGACGGCGACGGCGACCACTACAGTATCCTGGTGTCCACCCGGCGGGTGCCCCAGAAGGGCAGCAACAAGCTGGTGCCGGTAAAGATCCCGCACCCGCTGCTCAACCCCGACAAGACGGAGATCTGCCTCATCGTGAAGGACCACGAGGGCGAGGGTCACAAGGCGGCGAAGAAGAAGGTGGCAGACATGGAGGTGTGCGGCGTCGCCAAGGTGCTCGGCATCTCCAAGCTCCGCAACAACTACAAGCCCCACGAGGCCAAGCGCCAGCTGTGCGACTCCTACGACCTCTTCTGCGCCGACGCCAGGGTCCTCCCCATCCTGCCCAAGTTACTCGGCAAGTCCTTCTTCAAGAAGAAGAAGCAGCCCATCCCCGTGGACCTCACCAAGAAGGACTGGGCGGCGCAGATCAAAAAGGCGGCGGCGGCGACGTACGCTCACATGGGCGCGGGCACGTGCATCCACCTCAAGGTTGGCACCAGCGGCATGGAGGTTGGCAAGGTTACCGAGAACGCGATCGCCGCCATCGAGAACCTGGTCCAGCACGTCCCGCGCAAGTGGTCCAACGTGCAGTCCATCTACATGAAGACGAACGAATCCGTCGCGTTGCCCGTGTTCAACGCGCTGCCCGACCCGGAGGAGGAGAAGGCGGCTCGGGAGGAGGACGCGACCAAAAAGGCGGAGAAGCTGGCGGCGAGGGACAAGTGGAGGGCGGAGATGGAGGCGGAGAGGATCAACACGGACGCACCGCCCGCGAAGAAGAAAAAGGCGAAGAAGTAATCTAGACCTGATGCCCGTAAGAGTTACCACGTAAGCGACTATGAAGCGTCCATATTTTGCTAATTTGCAATCGAATATCGCCCCGCCTAGCCCTCGGGCGCGTCTCCCGTCCCTTGCTCCGCGACTTTCTTCATGGCTTCCGTCAGGTTGTTCAGGTCGAACTCCACGCGCTTGATCCACCCTTCGAAGTCCCCAATCTCCCGCAGGTCGTCGTCGAACCCCCGCACGATCCGCACCCACTCGCTCGTCACCCCCGCGAACTTGGCGCCCTTCCGCCGGAGCTCCCTCGCCTGCTCCTCCACGCGCTTCTGGTTCTCGAACACCTCCACCGTCCCGGCGTTCACCGCGTCCACCACCTGCTCGGTCAGACCGCTGACGGAAGTGAGCGCCGCGTCCCTCGATGTCTCTGTGTTGGAAGGAAAGGGAAAGGGAGCCGCGGGGTCGGTCGAGTTGATCGATGCGGGAAGGACGGGGAAGGGTAGTTCGGGGGCGAACGGGAGGCACGCACGCACCGACACGCTCCCTCAGCACGGCCATCTTCACGGCGTGCTCGTCCTGCATATCCTTGAACGTCGACATGACGACGCTTCGACGCCTCGGCGAGTGCGGCGCGCGCGTCTCGTTCTGTTCTCTTCTTGACAAACACGTCTACATTCATTCAACACTACGTCTTCAAAACACCAGACCCGCCGACGACCTCGAGGAACGTCACGAACGCGCTCTCCCCGTCGTGATAGGTCGACACCGCGTGCAGCTGCAGGCAGTGCAGCACCAGTATGGCGCAGTGCCAGTTCTCGTGCGCGCTCCACACACCGTCCCACAGCGGCAACCAACCCCGCCCCCCCGCGTCCACCGCGACGCACCGCAGAAAGTACCAAGGCACAAACACCCGACCCAACAGCTGCAACACCACGTTCAGCCTCCAGTCCAAACACAGCGCGGTCTCCACGCACCCAAGCAGCAGCATGTTCGCCCCCACGATCGCGAACCGCACGTTCCTGCAGTACAGCATCACCGGCTGCTGCGACCGCCGGTACATGGCGCAGATCAACAGCCACACCAGACTGACCGCCAACGCGACGTTGACCCGAGCGCACCACGCGGCGAAGATCAATGTCGTCGACGAGCCTTCCCGTACACCGCGCCACGTACCGTCACCGACCCACCCGATGGACTGGCCCACGAACCCGGTGGATATACCCGCAAAGTCCAGCGCGAGCGCGAGGTCGTGCGCGGTTCGCCGGCGCCACGGCACGCAGTGCAAGGTGACGGATGCCCAGTACGGGACCACAAAGGTGACCACCGCGAACCAGGTGACGGGCCCTGGGGAGAGGGTGTGCGCGTCCAGGGCGATGAGGGCGGTGAAGACACCCGCGGTGAGCGCGTGGAACCAGCCGCGCATGAGCGGGCGCGCCTGTGTCATCGGAAAGGACGGGCGGAACGGTGAGTGGGGAACCGGGGTGACGGTCACAAATGTTTCCGATGCTGACGCGGCGGTTGACTGAACGCGGTACGCGGGCGCGATATCGTACCATGGTCTGGTCCGCGTACTTCTGGTGCAGCCCTATTCGTTTCCAGTCCGCGGCGTCCTTGATCCGCTGCAAACTGCTCGTCCGTCGCTCCATGGGCTTCCCGATCGGCGCGAGCTTCCTACGCCTCGTCGTGGGAACATCGCCCGTCGTGCGCCCACCGTGGGTGGGGGGTTTCTGCTCGCCGCCCGCTCCCATGACGCCTCGACCGTGAGTGAGCCGAACCTACTCGATGTGGTCTCAGTCGTCCCAATGACCCGGGGATTCTCGCCCCCCGCCTCGGGGCTCGCCACGGTGTGTCAGCCCCCGGAGGCGTTGGAGGCCAACAAAGCCAAGTCTTGCGCTGGGTTCTTGGATTGGTTGGCCGACGGTGACCACATTTCTCAACGACCCCTCCTGCAACCGCTGCTCCACGAATGCGAGATCCGCATTTTACCAAATGTTACTACTGCTTACCCATACAAGATATTTGTAAATCACCGATTCCGCATCTTTGCGGCTCCAACTTTGCGCTTTTATCACGACATAGGAGGTTGGACAGGAGGATCCCCACTGTTGAACACAGGCCCACGCGTCCCGGTCACCTTACCCCGGTCTTTCGCCACTGGGAGAGGAGCGTCGGGATGGCGAACGAAGGCGTCGACTGGGCGCTGTCCTTCGCCGACGGCGCCGAGCGAGCGGACGACGGGCCCGACGTGAATGCGCAAGCCCCCGGGCCAGCCTCCACGCAGCGAGCGGGGGCGAAAGAGAAAGCGTCTCAGGAGCCGAAGACGGTGCGCCCACGGACCCGGCCCGTTCCCGCGTGTATCCACCCACGTTCCCGCGTGTTTTCACACACGACGCGCCCCTCACCGCGAACTCGCGCGGTCTCCACCACCCACCCGCCGCGGTCGCCGCGTTGTCGTCATCGCCCACTTTTTCTCGCGAGGGGATCTCACTCGCGCCTTTTTCCGCGGCGAGGGGGCGTTCCTGAACCGAAAAATTCACCGCTGACCGCGTCCCTCCGTACCCTCCCCATCGTCCCGCAGTGTCGCGTGAAGGGATGCGGCGCGACGTGCCATACCGTACATGAGGTCCGCGCCCGCGCGTGTGCCTCCCACTGCGCCGCGCTGTACGTGCAGCTCGACGACCAGCCCGAGGGAACCCAATCCAGGTTTTGTTATCAGTGCCACAAGTTCCACACCATGGACGAGTACGTCACCCCAGACGGTTCCTTGCTCCAGCGACACAACTGCTACAAGTCGCAGCAACGACGGCTCCATCGTAGACGAGACAAGAGCAAGGAGAAGGCGGCCGCCTCGAAGACAAACGGGGGACGGGGAAGGGGACGGAACCAGCCCAACCAGCCTGGAGCCAACCCGACTGCGTACTTCCTCAGCAGAGCCGCGGGGGTCCAGGCGAGGCGGGTGGCTGGTGCCGACGGTGCGTCTCAGTCGCGGGGCGGCGCGGGTGGTACCGGCGCGGGTGGTACCGCCCCGGTGGCCCCATCGCCGCTGTACGCCACGCAGAAGTCCGGCGACATGCCCCCGCCCCCGCCCAGGCGGCCCAGCGGCGGCGTTTTGATCGAGCCCGTGACGTACGCCAACTACGAGGAGCCCGTGGCGAAGACGTACCAGGAGCTGCTGCCCAGCGCGATGCAGGCGGCGGAGGCGAGTGGCGCGGGGGCGGCGGGCTCGGCGATGAACACGAACCCCGGGGGCGAGGGCGGCGGCGCCGGGGGCGGGGCGGAGATGACGGAGGAGACGATGAGGCGACTTCGAAACGAGGCTGTGCGAGCGCACAACGCGCAGACGCTTCGGTTCGGGTCTTTCACCGAGTCGAGCCTCAAGCCGAGGACGGCGCCTTCGGTGAACCCGGCGTGAGTGAGACGGGGAGCCGCCGTTTTGTACCGATACGATATGACTGGGAGTGGACCCGGGGTTCGCGGTCCAGTCATTTTTTCCATCACTCTTTTGTTTGATGACATTACCTTTACTGTACATCCGTACGAATATTCGCTAATTGCCGTTAAGATGTCGTAATTCTATTTCGTGGCCCAAGTTGACCGGTGTTCTCCAAGAAACGTTCCCGCCACAACAACAACGCGACGAGGGCGCGGCGCTATGGCGCGTGCCGGATATCTCCTCGTGGAGGTATGGCTCGTCGACGTGGAGGCCGTCAAGCCGCGCGATACGTCCGGCGATGACGACGTCGTCATCGTCGAGGACGGCCCGGGCACCTCCCACGATCCCGCCCGGTGGCCGGCGGGTGCCCTCTTCGCGACCATCGAGGACGGGGACTTCGTCGCGAGGGGACCCGGGCATCTGAGCACCGGCGCGCGTATCGGTCGTGGGTTCCGCGGGGGAAGGCTCGTGACCCACGCCGACGACGGGCGCCGGCGATACGAGTGGGCGTGCCGCGGCGGCATGTTGGAGCACCTCGTCGCGCTTGCAGACACACACGTCGAGTCCGTCTGCGTCGTCGCCGACGGGGATCTCGACGACACGGGGACGTCGCGACGGGCGGTCGCGCACGTGTACCTCACGGCACCCCTCAGGATGTGGCAGCGAGGATCCGCGATGCCCCGGGAGGCGAGGACGCGCGCCGCGGTCGTCGCGGCGTTCGGCCACGCGCGGTGCGACTGGGAGGACACATCGGAGACGACAAGGAAGCCTGGAGGCCGTCATCACCACCAACGCGCGGGCTTCTGCGGCGTCGTCGGGTGCGAGACCCACGACGCGACGCGCGGCGGGCCCAACGGATCCCTCCGCGGCGCCCTCGAGCGGCTCCGTCCATCCACGCCCACCCCGCCTTCAATCGACCGCGCGGTGGACGACGGCGACGTGCCGCACATCGGAGATCTGCCCGAGATGGCGATGGACGCGGTGCTCTCGTTCCTGGACCCGCGGGGATGCGCGGCGCTGGCGTCGACGTGCGTTGGAGCCCGGGTTCGGCTGGACTGCGTCGCCCCGGGGCTCAAGCTCCGTTTGCACCCGCACCAGGAGGCTGGGCTGGCGTGGATGCGGGGCAGGGAGAGACCGGCGGGGTCGATCTCCATGCCGCCGCTTTTGGACCCGGCGTGGATCGGTCCGATGCGTACTGAACCCATTGATTGGACGGACGAATCCATGTCCCAGGGTTCCGATGACCGGTACTGGGTCAACACCCTGACCGGGGAGATGTCGACGAACCAACCGGGATTCTACGCGGACGTGCCCGGTGGTTTGCTGTGCGACGAGCCGGGGCTGGGTAAGACGGTGACGGCGCTCGCGCTGGTGCTCGCGAGGCGGGGCGCGAGGCCGGCGCCGCCGGATGGCCACCGCGCGAGGATGGACGAAAACACCGGCTGTTGGTACTACGAAGGGATCGCGCGGCTGGCGAATGGGACGGGTGATACGCAAACACCCAATGAGGTCGGCACCCCAAACGCGAGCGGCACTCCCGGGTCGACGTCGCAGGTGCGGCGGAGCAAACGGTCGTCAACGCCCGGGGCGGGTCACTTCGCCAAGATCGAGCGGGCCATGTTCCTGCTCGACCATCCAAAGGTGAAACGAAGGAAATCGGACGCGTGGCTCGACGACGCGAACGGCGGGTCGCCCGCGATGCAAACGGAGATTGAGGAGATCGAGGAGGTCAAGGAGGAGGCAACCCCGGCGGGTGACGATAAAGAAAAATCGGTTGAGGACGATCCCTCCCTCCCGCCGCCGGGTTTCAGGCAAGCGACGGCCTCGGCGGCGCGCGCCTCCACGGAACGCGCGATGACCCAGCGCAACGTGACGTTCTTCCAGCAGGCCATCGCGATATCGTCGCACAACGTCGGGAAGGAGGTTTCATTCGACGTTTGCGAGTTTGTGCTCATGAACGCGGGCGGCTCGACGATCAGCGCGTCCGCGCCGCTGAGACTGCCCAAGTTTAGGTTCAACGGCGATGCGCTCAAGGAGGCGACGTGGGTACTCTCCTCGTTCGGTTTAACACCCGTGGCTGAGGGAGAGCGGTCGGGGAAGTTTCACCTGGATTGGGCGCCGCCGCCGCTTTTGGATCGAACCTTTGAGCCAATCGCGCTCGACACCGACGCTCTCGAGGAGGCCCTCTCCCTGTCCCGAGGGGGCACGCGAGGGGGCGCGGAGGAGGCTTCGAAGATATGGCTCTCCTCCGCGACGCTCGTGATCCTGCCCCCCGTGCTCATCTCGCACTGGCTCGAGCAGATCGCCTTCACGACGGGCGCGGCGAAGGACGGGCCCTCCGTCTGCGTCGTCGGCGCCGCCAAAGGAAAGTCCGTCGCTGGCACGGGCGAAGCGGCCAACGGGGAGGGCGACGCGTCAAATAGGTGGCTCTTCGGCATCGAGGGCGAGGCGGGTATCGAGGTCGAGGATGATGATTCGTGGACGGGCGCCGGGGGAGCGAGCGCCGGGTCGGTGCGGCGGGCGCAGCGGCACGACTCGCTCTCGTCGTTTCACGGCCTTTCCCCCCACACGCTCGCCAACCGCTGGGACCTGGTCATCATCCCCGTCAACCGCCTGTCGTCCGAGTTCACCAGCAGGGACTCGCCCATACTTCGCGTGCACTGGCAGAGGGTGGTGCTGGACGAGGGGCACCAGCTCGGCGGTGCCTCCACGATCACGGCGAAGCTGTCCATGGCCTGCGCGCTGAGGGCCCACGCGAGGTGGGTCATGACGGGAACGCCGACGCCCGCCACGCTCAAGGGCGCGGGGGTCGGGCACCTGCACCCGCTCCTCGCGTTCCTACGCCAGGCGCCGTACGCGTCCTCGCATCAGCTGTGGATGCAGGCCATCCAGCGGCCGCTCGACGGCGGCGGCGCAAAGGGCGGCGGCGGCAAAGGAAAGGACAAGGGAAAACACGGCAAACAGAAAAACAAGCGCCTCGGCGACGACGAATACGAATCCGACCACGAGAACGACGGTGCCGCGGCGGCGGCGAGCGCGATGAAGGCCCGCGCCGCCGCACGCGCCGCCGAGGAGGCTCGCGCAGAGGCAGCCGCCCGCCTCGGCTCGCTCCTCCACCGCGTCGCGATCCGAACCCTAAAGTCGGACATAAGACTCCCGCCGCTGGAGCGCGAGGTTAAATCCCTGGCGTTCACCCGCGCGCACGCGCTCTCGTACAACGACATCGTGTCGCACGTTCGACGTTCGCTGCTGCTCGCGGACTGGGCGGACCCGTCGCACGTCGAGTCCTTACTCAACCCCGGGCAGACGCGACCCGCGATGGAGGCTGTGCAGAACCTTCGGGAGGCGGCTTGCGTCACCGGGGTCTACCCGGTGCACTGCTTCGGCGCCGAGATGGACGAGACCGTGGAGGACTTAGTCGACGCGCTGAAGCAACGCGGGCACGGGCACGAAGCCGCGACCGCCCGGGCCAACGAGCTCCGGTACCCACTCACGGTGGCCAAGGGAAAATGCCAGCGATGCGCCGGGGACGCGTACGTGCCTTTAGTCACGCCGTGCGGTCACCTCTTATGCTGCGGGTGCGTCGCCGTGGTCGGGGACGATGCGGGGCGGGGGGTTTCCAGCGCTCAACAGAGCGATTTCCTGCACGAGACACGTGCGCCGGTTCGGTGTCCCGTGTGCGCGTCGCCGTTCAAGATGCAGGCGCCCGACCCGCGGCTCGATAACCCCGCGCCGAGGCAGGCGGTGCCGCAGGACCTTATCGAGATTCAGCCGTCGTACGTGCAGCTCCCGTGGAGGGTGACCGACGCGCTCGAGGCGCAGGGAGAGTCCACCAAGGTGGAGTACCTGCTCGCCAGGCTGAGGGAACTCGGTGCGGCTCCCAAGTCCGCGGGCGACGGGGATGATGCGGTTGAGGCTGAGCGATCAGCGTGGTCCCGGGGCGCGGCGGGTGTTCCGCCCAAGTGCATCGTCTACAGCGGTTTTCGCACCCACCTCGACGTCATCGACCTGGCGCTCTCCGGCGCCAAGGTTAACTTCGCGAACATCGCGCGCATAGGCATGAGTAGATGGGACAAGGACCACGCGCTCGCGTCCTTCCGCGCGGACCCGCACGTGTCCGTGTTGCTGCTGGACCGAGCCGCCGCGGAGGGTCTGGACCTCTCCTTCGTCAACCGCGTCTTCGTGGCGGAGCCGCTGGATAACGCCTCGCTCGAGCAGCAGGTGGTGTCGCGCGCGCACCGCATGGGACAGCGCGGTGTCGTCAAAGTGGAGGTGATGGCCATGCGAGGCACCGCGGAAGAGACCTTGCTGGACGTCCAGGCTGAGCTCGCGACGGCGGCGAGGGCGGCGGCGGAGGAATCGAGGGAACGAAAACGCCGGGGTGAGGACGACGATTGGTCCGACGACGAAACGGACGCGGACGGCGAGACGGAGGAACGGGAGGGTGCGATCGCCGCGGCCGCCCTCGGGGACGAGGCGGGGCAGGCGGGTGTCGCCCCCGCCATCGCCGCCGAGGCACTATCGCGGCGGCGGGTGCTGCAGACGCTCAGGCTCGTCGCGGTTCCCGAGCCGGACAGCGGCTTCGGCGAACTCGGCGAACTCGGCGCCGGGGAGGAAGAGGCGGCGGCGAACACGGCGGCGAACGTCACGGCGAACGCGAGTTACGCCGCGGTGGCGAACGCTGTAGCGGCGGTCGATCCCGTCCACGTCGATCCCGTTCAAGCCCCGCGTCAGCACCGCAGGCGCGTGATGTTCGCGGATGACTCTGGGGCACAGGGCGTCGACGCGCCGGTCGATCAGGGGGCATCGCGGGGGGGCGGGGACGTGCCGAATCGGAAACCGAGCGCCGGTGACGTTGATAACGTCGGGGATGATGGGTCGTTTCACGCCGAAAAGGACGCCCCGGCGCCCCCATCGGGCGGTGAAGCGGGCGGGCCCGACGCGTCTCGGGAGTGGAAAATTCGCCTCCGAGCGCTGCGCATTTACCTCAGCGCCGCCGCGGCCGCATCTCCCGGCCCACCGCAGTCAGACGAACCCACCCCCCCGCCGCCGCACACCATAACGCTACCCAACGGCGGCGACACCACCGCGGCGGAGCTTCGTGGCATCGCCGAGTCAGCGCTCGCGTTCTTCAACGCGTCGCTGGAAATTTACTCGCTGAGCGTCGGAGTCCCGCCCCGGCGCCTCGCGGATACCGACGACGATACCACGATACGCGCCCTGGGTGTGCACGACCGCGACGTCGTGAATGGTACACTGTTCGTGTCCTCGGGGGCGGCCGCCGCGTCGCCCCCCGTGCCCGCGGGAGGCGCGAAACCGGGCAGGAAGCGCGCAGCCGGGAAGGGAACCGGGAACGTGCTCGGCGGGGACCCCGCCGCCGCCGGCGTCAGCGGCGTGACTCCTCCCAGACGGACGGGCGGCGATGAACCGAGCCCGACCGCCGCGAAACGCGCGAAAAAAGTCGGGACGTTCAAGGGGAAGAAGAACAGGCTGGGTTTGAGCGACGATCGCACCGCGGTCGGCGTCGGCGGCTCGGCGGGCGGCGGGGACTCGGCTTCGGCTTCGGCGGCTGAGATTGCGGCGGCTGAGATTGCGGGACGCGGGACGGGCGAGGGGGCGCGTCAACTGACCGCCGATGACATAAACCGCCGCGTCGCGCGTCGCACCGCGGATCTCGCCGCGCGACAGGCTGTATCAACCGCGGCGATGCTCGCCGATCCCGACGGCGAGGATGGCGACGGCGGGGGCGGCGGCGCCGCCGCCGCGGCCCAGATGGCGATGGATCTCATGCGCGCGGCGGAGGCTTCAGCCGCGCGCGGATCCGCCGCGGACCCCACAATCGCGTCGCTTCAGAACGCGTTCCAGGCTGTGGTTCAGGAACGGGCCATGGAGGCTGAGGGTAACGCCAAGGTGTCCGCGGCGGCGGCTGGGTCCGTGACGTTTCAGTCGCTCTCGGACGGCCGCCTCGTGGTTCGGTACTCGGCTCCCGACGTCGGCGCGGGTCGCGTGGCGAGCGGTGAACGGACCGATATCGTCCAGGATCTCCCCGCGCTTCTCCTACCGCTGGTGCTTCGCGTCGTGGCGGCGGATCAGAGCCCGGCGGCGAGGCAAAATCTGGCACCCGCCGCGATGGCGGTTGCGTCGCCGCGGGTCTTCTGGGCCGTCGTTCGGCACGGCGGCGTGGGCGGCGAGGACGGGGTGGGATTCGCGGAGGCTTTGGAGAAACTCGCACCAGGGGCGGCGGACTGGGCGTCCATCGCGGTCAGGGATCGGCGGCGTCCTGAGAGGTACAGCGAGTACGTCTCCCACTGATAGATAGTACGTCTCCCACTGAGCCCCGGCGTCGCCGTCGGTGAATTTCTGAAATTCAAGAGCTAAAAGCTACTCGTCGCACCTCGTGAGCGCCTCGTAGTGCCCCGCGCCGTGGAACAACACCGATATCCCCCCGTCGTCATCTCCGTCGCCGCTGTACTCGTCCCCGCCGTAGGTACCGATCGACCTGAGCCCGTCGTTTGGCTCGGACACGAACACCTCAATCGGCGTCTTCACCACGTGGGTCAGCATCAAGATCTCGGGCTCCCCGCCCCACGCGTTCGGTCTGCGCATGTCCGCGCAGTACGCGTCGAATTCTCCCTCGATGAACCACTCCACCTCCGTGCGTCGTCGCGCGAGCTCGTCCACGGCCGCGTTCCTCAGCGCGTCCGCCCGCGCCGTCTCCGTGCCGAGATCATCGTCCCTGCCGTCGCCCCCGTCGTTCTCGCGAAGCGCGACCCCGATGGCGACGGAGCGAAAGAGGCATCGCCCGTCGCCCGCCACCGGGTGCACCTCATACCCGTGACCCTCCGCGGAGCGTCGCACCGCGCGCGTCGTCGTCGAGCACCGCCTCGGGAGCGGCCGGGGAAGGCCGCACGATGCCGAGGTTGACGCCGACGCCGAGGTTGACGCCGCGCGATGATGATGATGATGATGATGACGCGCGAAGGCGCCGGGGCGTTGGACCGCCTGCGCGGAGACGACCCTCGCCGAGGCGGAGGTTGCGATGCACACGCACGCCATGTGACTGAGAATCCCCAAGCCCCTGGCGGCCATCTCGAGTGGGCCCTTCTTCTGGCTTGCTTTTTCTTGGCTCGCTCGCCCTCTGCCAGTCAAGTAAGTTATCACGTCAGACCGGCGTTGGTGATTCGTTAATCAACGTTCCCCGCGGTCTGACTGTTTCGAGATCCAGATCCCGATTTGCGACCTCCGGAAGCCGAGCTTTCTCCAGAAACGCCAATTGGAGTCTCGAGCTAGAAACAACCCCAAAATTGGCGAGTGGGTAGGCGGGGGTTGCCGAGTGACTTCCATAAACTTTTCAGACGACACATCAATTCAAATCGGGGTGAACGAAAGGTCGCCGCCAATTACATAGAGTTGCAGTGACGCACTTTTGCCTGAACCGAAATGACACACTTTAAATTATTGTGACACATATGTACGTGTTTATTACATGGGTGACATATGTTGAACGCAATGAACCAGAAAGCGCATTTCCAGATTATGCGCTATGGGTAGTAGTCATGTAGTCATATGTAGTTTTGTGTAGTCGGCAACCCCCGAAAATAGAGAACACGTGTTTATTATCTTTTCGGCCCTCCGTAGTTTTTCGGCCCTCCTAGGATTCGAGATCCGCACAAGCAAATAGTATTGCAAATTTGCAAATTGGCCATTTAAACGTTGAGTCCATCGGAGCGTCCGTGGGTTTTATTTGATCCGACGAGGGGTTCAATCCGGACCTCTCTTCGCCTTCGGCCCCGACGAGCTGTCGACGCGGTTGACCCCGTCGAACACTCGCGTGACGGTGGAAGGGATCCGGCGGGTAACCTAAGCTCTGACAGAGACTATCGCGACGCCAAGGGCTCCGTCGTCGTGGCGGCCTGCGGATTGCAATTAAATTGAATTAACTCGGTCTTTCGCGTCGCTTCCCTTGGAGCGATATCGTAGACGATGTTCGATCTCCAAAGCGACAGCCTCGTCGGCGTGAGGGTCAACAGCAGCTCGAACGTCATGCTGCTCATCATCTCCAACTCCGCGCAGTCCATCGCCGACGTCAACGCGTCGGCCGAGCGCGCGCTGCAGCACCTGGTGAAGCTCAAGCCCACGGACCCGGTCATGGTGGTGGAGCAGCACGGGTTCCCTCAGACCTTCGTGCCGCAGGAATACCCCCTCGGGGTCGTGACGAACATCGTTCGCGATCTCGGAGGCATGCTGATGACGAAGCAGAAGGGTGACTCGGTGCTCGGGGCCGTGAGCGCGGCACGAACGACCGGCGTCGGGTGCGTTCAACACCCCGAACTTTTGTCGACCCCCGTAGTCGTTCAACCCCCTCCCGCCCCAAACGGACCCCCCGCCGTTCCCTCGTCTCGCGGCGCGGCGTACCCGTATCTAACCATTACACTCGCTCATTATCCATCCGAAACAGGCGCGGCCGTAGTCTCAAGAACGACAACGTGCCGCTGAGCAATCTGCTGGAGGGGCTCAGCAATGGGAAAGGGGCAAACGGCGCTGAGGGAGGTCTGTTCCAGGCCAAGCGTCGGAAGGAACGCCTGAAGCCGTTCAAGTTCGGCCCGCCCGAGCTGTCGGAACTGGCCGTCGCGCTGCGAGCGTACGTCACGGCCAAGCGCGACACCAGCGCGCCCGTCACGAGCTGGAGCAACCTCCTCGCGCGCAAGTGGCCGCGCGAGTACGCCCTCAGCAAGCAGGCCAACGGATTCAAGTGCACGGCGCAGAAGGTGCGGGAGGCGATCGACGCGAACCTGATGAACAGGTACGGCGACATCTGGCAGTGGCGCGGGGGCTGGCCCGCGGAGGCTGAGAAGTACCCGGCCTGTGCCATCTGAGGCTGAGAAGTACCCGGCCTGTGCCATCTGAGGCGGCCGAGGGACAAAGAGAAACAAAGAAACACAAGGGAATCGCTCGACTCATAACAGCGCGAGCGGTTGGGCAGTTACCAGTTAACCTGCCGTAACAAAACAGGTACATCATGACCTCCGTTCGTGAAATCACGAACGCACTAGAAGGCACGAATGGCGCGACGAGGAGAAAGTTTGTCTCTCCCGGCGCGCGAGCCGAACGTTTGTGCAGACAAGAGTCCGCATTGTAAGTTGTATTGACGTTCATAGAATCCCACGAGTCACTCATCCGCTCATCGTCGTATCGCGGTGATCTGATCATCGCGGTGCGTCGTCACCGTCATCGTCGCCGTTTCTCACCCGCGCCGATCAGATCGCGGCGTCGTCGTGGGCGTGGGGTCGATTGAGGATCTCGGAGTGGCATCCGCGCTTCCCCCCGCGCTGCCCCCTTGGACGCTGCCCTGGTCCCTAGCCGTGGACACCGCGGGCACGCCACCTCCCCCGGCGCCGTGGCCCGCACTTTCCCTCGATACGCCCCCGCCCCGTCCCCCGCCCCGTCCGCCGCCCGTCGAGTGGAGGCTCCCCGGCTCGCTGACCGAGCTGACCGAGCCGCCGCTTCTCCTGCGCTGGACGCTCATGTACATCCCGCTCTCCCACGGCGCCATGGCGTGCCCGATGCCCATGCCGTGAGGGGCCCCGTGCTTCCAGCGGCCGTGCTGCGGGGACGTTCCGTGTCCGACGTGTCGCCTGTGGTGGTGCTGCACGCCGCCCTCGTCCTCGGAGGTCTCGGACTCGGAGACGACGCTCGGGGTTTGGCTCCCGTGCTCGAGCCTGCGCTCCAGGTACTTGTTCCGCTGGAAGAGCTCCAGCATCTGCAGCTGCAGCCTGTTGACGATGGACTCCTCCTCCACCTCCATGGCGTTCTCGAGCTCCACCTTCTCCTTGTTCAGCCGGATCTTGTCGCCGAGGAGCTTGTCCACCTGCCGGCGCAGATCCTCCCGCTCACCCCTCAGCGCCTCCTTCTCCCTCGCCAGGTTGGTGGTCTGCTTCTGGAGCTTGTTGACGATGAACTCCTGCTCAGCCTCCAGCTGCCGTTCGAGCTCGACCTTCTCCGCGCTCAGCCGCTCGCGCTCCGAAGACAGCGCCTCGAGCCTCCTCTCCAGGTCCCCGCTCGCCTTGTCGAGCTGCGTGTGCTCTCGCGCCACCTGCGCCTCGAGCTCCAGCTTCTCGCGCATCACCCTGTCCAGCCTCTTCTGGAGCGAGTTCGTGAGGAATTCCTCCTCCTGCTCCACCCTCATGAGCATCTCCCGCTTCTCGCTGTTCACCTTCTCCAGCTTCTTCATCAGGTTGTTCGTCAGCGCCTCCTCCTCCTGCTCGACGGAGCGGTGCGCGGTGAGGTTCTGACGCTTGAGCTCTTCGATCTGCGCGGCGTAGGAGCTGGCGCGCGTCTTCTCGCGCGAAGCCTCGAGACGCGTCGCCTCCAGCTGGCGGCGAAGCTCCGCGACGTCATCCGTCGTCGGGTCCATGGCCGAACCCGCGCTGGCTACTACTCTACGTGGAAGGGGCGCAGCCGAGTGAGGGTGGGGCGCGACAATTCTCCGTCAGCTTTGGTTTTCGCGATGGATATTCCTGCTGCTTGATTCCTCGTCAGCCGATCTGTCGACTCATGAATGACTCACGAATGCGGCACCCTCGGTTTTCAAAACCGTGTATTTGCGCAATTCAATTTCAGGCGACAGATTCTGCACCCTCCGCTGTCACGATTCGTTGGTCACCATCAAATCCAGGCCCGAACCACTTTCCAAGGCGTCCAACACCAAGGAACCCTTCCGACAACCCACCATGGCCTGCTCCTGCGATTCCAACTGCGGCTGCGCGAACGGCACGTGCACATGTGCCGCCAAGTGCGCGTCTTGCGGCTGCTCCACGTGCTCGTGCGCGGGCTGCTCGTCCACCTGTAGCCACGGCTGCGAGGCTTGCAAGAAGTAGAACATTCGCTTTCTCGCGGTTCCCGGAATGGTTCCCGGGAAAAATATCATTCGGGACGAGCGCGCGGACCGAGCCCGCGAGCGATGTTTTCGCCGCGGACCGAGCGAAAGGGTTCGACCGTGCCGTGGACGTGATGTTCACGACCGCACGGCGCCCATCGTGTAACTCTCTATCTTTGAACTTGTATTAAGACCACCGTCTTCAGACGACTTGTTTTCCATCTCCCGGCTCTTACGTGTTCACTCCGCGGCTTGTTGAGCCCATTTGGTGCCCGGACACGACGCGCAGAATATCCGTTGCCACGCGCTCATCTCCTCCGGCATCCGCGTCCCTTCGTTCCCCGCACAACAGCTCTTCAGGCACCGCCCCGGCGTCTCAGCTCCCAGCATGAAGTCCGGGTTCGCGGAACACTCCCCGGCGTCCGCCCATCCCGCGCAGTTCTCGTCGACGTCTTCGCAGCGCGGTTCCCTCCACACGCCGGTGTCGAACTTGCGCTCGTGGATCCACTTCGTGGCGGTCCACTTCACCCCGCCCACCGTCGGGCAGCTCGCGTGCGTGCTCGCGAGGTCCGACCCGCCGTGTCTCTTGAAGCTGAAGAAGAGAACCGCGTCGCCGCGCTTCGGCTTGACCGATAGCCCCCGGCCGTCGCGCCACGCGCAGTCGCTGAGTTGGTCCTTCATCCCGCGCAGCCGTTGCGCCACCGCGGGTAACGGGTGACCTTGCGGGAACGACGTCTCGCCGCCTTGTTCGGGCTCGTGCAGGAACATGAGCACGGTGGCGATTCGTTTCCCGCCGTTCGGGGACGTGAGCCCGTCCTGGTGGTCCTTGTACTCTTGGCCGTCGTGATACTTGAGGAGCTGCAGCTGCTCTTGGTTGTCGTAGCTGATCTGGCTGAAGTCCTCCACGCGGCGTTCGACGCGGTCGAGGACGTCGTCGAACTTCTTTGGGAGGAAGGTACCGAAGGAGGTGCGAACGTCGTCGAGGACGCTCTTGTCCTGCCCCGTCTTCTTGTCCCTGCCGCCCACCACCGTCGAGCGCTTCAGGTGCGGCGTGCCGATCTTGATGAGGTGCTCGCACTCCTCGGCGGAGAGGAACCCGTGGTACAGGAACGCCTTGGGCTCGTCCGAGAGCTTCTCGACGTGTGGGTTCCCCACGCCGATGTGATCCGTGTCCAGCTCGCTGGCGTCGTATCGCACGCCGCGCTCGTCCGTCGTCACGATCTCCGCCGCGCGGTCGCGCCCGTCGCTCCCGCCCGAGTTTGGCCTCGGCACCTCCCCGAGCCAGCCGATGAGGCGCTCCTCCTCGGCGCGGATGACCTCGGCGCGGACCGTGGGCGCGGGTCCTGGCGAGAGAGCCAGCGCCAGCAGAAGAAGCGCGACAGCGCGTGACGCCGACCGGACGTTCATCGCTAGGAGCTATGTGAACGACCGCGCGGTGCGAAGTGCCGCGGGGCGGATCGACGAACACTGGTCAAAAATAAATTACATACCGTCAGTAATGTTAACTATGGTAAACCCCGAGGTGGGTTATCAGTATGTATACACGGACCACGCAGTAGCTACACGATAATACAGTAGAGTAAATATGCCCGAATAAAAATCCGTATTTAATTAATTACGGTACGCTTCGTACGGACCGTAGTGGGAAAAACAGGAAATCTCATGTCGATCTTCCCCTTCGGCATTCGAGGCACCTGATTGGTCGGTTTTTGCCACAGGGAATGAGATCTGAAAAAAAACCTGCGACTCTCGCCGAGATACCCGCCCGGTGTCGCCATTGCAACGAGCGACTTCGACCCGTCGTCGCGCGTGTCTGTGATAACAAGATGCAAGCGGCCGCTATGTCGTCCGCTGTGGCGACCCCGGTGCCCTTCGCGGGTGAGTGAACGCGGCAGAGCCCGCACGCGCCCCCCAACCTCGCCCGTGCAGACGAGCTAATGGCAATCGTCGTGTTATCTATCCAACCAACAACCGGGAGACCACCGTGCGGTCGGGCGGTGTCCGCGCGCGTGCCCGGGTCGTGTGGGCGGGCGGAGCGATCCTCAATCGTCGACACGAACGACTCGTCCCCTCACCTCGTCTCCCCTCCCGCGTCTCAAGCGAGCGACCGTGTTGGTGTGTTGAAGCTGACCATACTCCTCTTCCCAACCCCGATCGTTCCCGCAGCGCGCCGCTCCCAGACGCAGGGATCCGGCGCCTCCTCCCTCCGCGCGCGCCCCGCTCGCGTGGTGAAGGCGGCCCGGTCCGTCGTTCGCGCCGCCGTGACCGACCCCGACGTCATCGCCGCCCGAGTCGCCGAGGCTGCGCAGATGGAGGCTGATGGGGACCGAGAGATCGAATCCGCCGGGGTCCGTCAGGCGTACCCCCTCGCCGCGGTCGTCGGCCAGGAGAACATCAAGTCCGCGCTTCTGCTCGGCGCCATCGACCCGAACCTCGGCGGTATCGCCATCTCCGGCAGGCGCGGTACCGCCAAGTCCATCATGGCCCGCGGTCTCCACGCGCTCCTGCCCCCCATCGAGGTGGTCGACGGCACCTTCTGCAACTCCGACCCGGAAAATCCCAACTCGTGGGAAGATGGGCTCCGCGAGAAGCTCTCGCGCGACGCCAAGGGTGACGTCGTGACCCGCATCCGTGAGGCCCCATTCGTCCAGGTTCCCCTCGGCGTCACCGAGGATCGCCTGGTGGGAACCGTCGACATCGAGGCTTCGATGAAGGAGGGCAAGACGGTGTTCCAGCCCGGCCTCCTCGCCGAGGCGCACCGCGGCATCCTTTACGTCGACGAGATCAACCTCCTCGACGAGTCCGTGTCCAACCTCCTCCTGACCGTGCTCGCCGAGGGTGAGAACGTGGTGGAGCGCGAGGGTATCACCCTCAGGCACCCGTGCAAACCCCTGCTCATCGCGACTTTCAACCCCGAGGAGGGCGGACTCCGTGAACACCTCCTCGACCGCATCGCCGTGACCCTCTCCGCGGACCAGGTGCTCACCTTCGACGACCGCGTGGAGGCCGTGAACCAGGCGATGAACTTCCAGAACTCCGCGGACAACGCCGTCAAGGAGGCTGAGGAGGCGACGGAGGGTGCGCGCACGCAGATCATCCTCGCCAGGGAGTGGCTCAAGGAGTGTGAAATCTCGGAGGAACAGATTGGCTACCTCGTGGGCGAGGCGACGCGCGGCATTTGCATGGGACACCGCGCCGAGCTCTTCGCGGTCAAGGCGGCCAAGGCTCTCGCCGCGCTCGACGGTCGCAGCAAGGTGAACGCCGACGACCTCAAGCAGGCGGTGAGGCTCGTCATCATCCCCCGCGCCAAATCTGACATGGACGTGCCCCCGCCCGATGAGGACGAGGAGCAGCAGCCCCCGCCGCCGCCCCCTCCCCCCGAGGACAACATGGAGGACGACCAGGAGGACCAGGACGAGGAGGATAACGAAGAGGAGGAGGAGGAGGAGGAGGATGACGAGGTCCCCGACCTCCCCGAGGAGTTCATGTTCGACGCCGAGGGCGGCTTGGACGACAAGGAGGTGCTCCAGTTTGCCCAGAAGACTTCCCGCGGTGGCCGCTCCGGTCGCTCCAAGAGCGTCATCTTCTCCAACGACCGCGGCAGGTACATCAAGCCCGTCATGCCCAAGGGTAACGTCATGCGCCTCGCCGTCGACGCCACCCTCCGCACCGCCGCGCCCTACCAGAAGGCTCGCCGCGACCGCGCCATCGCCGCGGGCGAGGTTCCCAAGAAGGTGTACGTCGAGAAGAGCGACATGAGGGCGAAGAAGCTCGCGCGCAAGTCCGGCGCCCTCATCGTCTTCCTCGTCGACGCCTCCGGGTCCATGGCTCTCAACCGCATGAACGCGGCGAAGGGCGCCGCGCTCTCGCTCCTCGAGGACGCCTACCAGTCGCGCGACATGGTGTCCATCATCCCCTTCCGCGGCGACGCCGCCGAGGTGCTCCTGCCCCCCTCGCGCTCCATCGCGATGGCCCGTAACCGCCTCGACACCATGCCCTGCGGCGGTGGCTCCCCCCTGGCGCACGGCCTCTCCCTCGCGGCGCGCGTGGGCATCAACGCCATGTCCTCCGGCGACGTGGGCCGCGTCATGGTGGTCTGCCTCACCGACGGCCGCGCCAACATCTCCATCAACAAGTCCTTGGAGGACCCCGATTACATGGGACCGGACGCGATCAAGCCCAGCGCGGATGAGCTTCAGGAGGAGGTTGACGACATGGCGGGTAGGCTCTACTCCGCCGGCATGAACCTGCTGGTCATCGACACCGAGAACAAGTTCGTGTCGTCCGGCACCGCGGAGAAGCTCGCGCAGAAGGCGCTCGGGAAGTACTACTACCTTCCCAACGGTACGGACAGGGAGATCGCCGCCGCCACGTCGTCGGCGCTCGCCGACGCCAAGACGGATTAAGCGCGAGGCTCGAGCCGGATTGTAAGTTAATACTTTTTGCTGGGGGTGAAGAGAGAGAGAGTGGGCGCCGTCGGTGAGGCGGAGCCGGGGTGGTGAAGGGCCCGAGGTGTCGGTCGGGGGCTCGAATGTTCGCGTAGAGAGTGCGACGCATTAATGATTCAAACAAGCATACGCTTTACAAGTATAATTCTCAACACGATCTAAGTTGACGCTTAGAAGAAGTCGGCGATTGCCGAGAACGCGTCGCCGGCGAAGTCGCCCACGGAGTCCATCGCGCCCGGTGCCCAATCGGCGACCGCGCCTCCCGCGCTCATCATCGCACCCCCCGCGTCACCGGCGAAGTCCCCGACGGCTCCCGCGGCGCCTGGGGCCCAGTCCGCCACAGCGTTGGCTCCGCCGACGATGCCGTCGCCAGCCGCGGAAGCGGCGCCCGGGGCCCAGCCGGCGACCGCGTTGGCTCCGTCGACGATGCCCCCGCCCACCGCTCCCGCGGCGTCGCCGGCGAAGTCGCCGATCGCGCCCGCGTTCTGGTACGCGAGGACACCGCCGACGCCGACGGCGGCGCCGGTCGCGACGGCGGCTCCGGTGCTCATCCCTCCGCCTCCGGGCCTTCCCCCCTTCTGCTGGTGGCCGCCTCCGTGGTAGCCGCCTCCGTGGTGCTGTTGCCCGCCGCTGTACCCTCCCTGGGGTTGGATGATGACCGACGTGGGCTGGCCGTACCCGGGCTGGCCGTAGTACTGCGTGGGCTGCGCCGGCGGCATGACCATACCGCCCCTTCGCTGGAGCTCCTGCATCAGGTACTCAAAGTACGGCACAAACTCCTCGAAGGTGATGAGCCTGTCCCTCTGGTGCCTATCAGCCTTGGCGAGCTCCTGCTCCATGATCTGACTGATCTGTGAGGGCGGGACGCCGTTGAAGAAACCCAGGCGGGTGAGCACCTGGAACAGCTCCTGCGCGTCGAGGACGCCGTTGCGATCGAGGTCGCCCGCGATGAAGGCAGCCTTGGCCTGATCGTAGTAGCGGTTGTACGTGCCGGGGGCGGGCAGGTTACGATGCATCGCCCCGGGCGGGGCACGATAGACGGGGGCCGGGGCGGAAAAGCAGAGACCCATGATGAATGTAACGTGCGTGCTCGGTGTGCCGCGTGTTGTGGCCGCGTGACGTATAATTGGGCAATTATTCCGAAGCTGACGAAGCGACGAGACGACGGATTTTTATTGACACCTGGTCACTTTTCTGTACTCTTCAATGGTCAATTAGTTGGAAAATGTGCATTTGCATCTATTTATTTATTTCGACTATATGGGCAAATACCCCATGAACGAAATCCCAAGAAAACCAAAAGTCTCGTCCCTCGAAGAGCTCAGTCGGCCGGGCACGATGGCACGCGACCCCAACACGCCCAAGGCGCCGAGGCCGAAAAAGAAGCCCAAGAACAAGGACGTCGCACCTCCCCCCGAGAGGACTGAGACCCCAGAGGTGCGTCTCTCACCCCACCTTCGCATCGTATCGCGTCGTCAAAGCGCCCGTCCACCGGAAAGGCACCCATCGATCCTCATCCCCTCACCTCGCCCGTGCCCGCCCGTCCCTCGTCGCAGGAGAGAGCCGAGCGCAAGCGAAAGGCAAAAGGAGAGCGCCGCGCCAAGGGCGAGCCGCTGCTGAGGGAGGATGGAGACAAAAAGTGCAAGATATGCAAGGAGGTGAGCGCGCTCGCTGCGTGAACGTCCAGCCCGGGAACCGCCGCCGCCGCCGCCGCCCGGAATGTCCGTCAACCGTCGACTCACCTCGCCCCCATCCCTGTTCCGTCCCATCAGGTCATGCCCACGTCGAAGTTCTCGGCGGCGCAACTACGCAAACCCAGGGCCACGTGCCTGAGCTGCTGCGAGGCCAGGGCCCAGGAAGACCGCCCCGACCACGTCCCGAGGAGCAAGTCGATGAGGGAGCGACGCGAGGAGCTCAAGAAGTTCAGGGAGGAGAAGAAGAGGAAGGCCAAGGATGAGCCAAAGACGACGACGCCCGCGAAGAAGGCCGAGGTTGAACCCGTCGCGAAGCGCGCCAAGACTGAAAATACCGACGAGAAACCCGCGGCGAGTCACGATGAACCCGCGGCGAGTGGCGACGGAGACGAGACGAAAAACGACGCCGACGAGACGAAAAACGATGAGCCTGCCGATGAACCCGAGGACGACGAGTCACGGAAACGCCAGATCTACGTGGGAGGAATCCCGTTCTACAAGACTGAGGAGGAGATCCGCGAGGCGTTCGACAACGAGAACCTGTTCGTGGAGAGCATCGACTGCATGACGTTCCCGGACAGCGGCCGGTTCAGGGGCATCGCCATCGTGACCTTCGCCACCGCGGAGGCGGCCAAGGGTGCGCTCGCGTGGAACAACGAGGAGTGGGAGGGTAAGTTCCTGGTGGTTCGTAAGTACGCGCCCAAGGATGGCGGCGCCAAGGGAGACGCGGCGAAGGAGGACGCGCCCCCGCGGGAGGAGGTGAAGAAGACGGAGGGTCAGACGATTGCCTTTGTCGCCAACCTGGACTACTCCGTCACCGAGGAGCAGCTGCGGACGGCGCTCGTGGGGTGCGAGGTGAAGGAAGTGCGCATGGGTAAAGATAAAGAGACGGGCGAGTTCAAGGGGTTCGCGCACGTCGAGTTCGTCGGGGACGAGGACCTCGAGCAGGCGGTGTCGTTGAGCGGGACTAACCTGGGCGGCCGCGAGATGAAAATCGCGTACGCGACGGCGAGAAAACCGCCAAAGGAGGAGCGCATCCCTGGCAGGTACGGCGAGAAAAAGAGCGGCAAGCGGGATATGAGGCACAAGGGGGGTTTCAAGAAGGTTCGCATAGCCAAGAGGGGGTGAGTATCCTAGGTATGATTGAATAAAAATAGCTCAGTCGCGTCCACCCAAAGCCACCATCTCGTCGACGGAGACCATCTTCTCCCTCGGCTTACCGATCGCCTCCCCCGCCGCACGCTCGGCCGCATCGATCCTCGCCCACCCCTCCGCGTCCACCACCTTCACCCCCCTCGACTCCACCAGCGCCCTCACGCCTTTCCCCTTGAACCTGTAGTCTGGTCGTCGGAGGCGTCCGGCGGCGGCGTCCTCCGCGATGGACCCCACGGTTTCCTCGGCGCATTGAAGGTTCGTGCCTATGATCCCATACGGGCCCCGCTTGAGCCACCCGGCGACGTACATGCCCGTCACGTGCGTCGGGTATCCGCCCATCTTCTCCATGACCCGCCCCGCGACGTTCGGCACCACGCCGCGCTCGAGGTCAAACGGGAATCCCGCTTTAACGCCCTTCGCCGGCGCTCCTTTGTACCCCACCGATCGCAGGACCAAGCTCACGCGGTCCAGGCGCTCCGTATCGCCCGTGGGAACCGCCCTGCGCGACCCCGACGCACCCTCCAGCTTGTTCACCCCCAGCGTCACCGCCCCGACGGAGACACCGTCGTCTTCGTTCGGTGTAAACTCGGCGGGCGATCGAAGAAACTTGAGGACGAGTTCGCGAGCGCCGCCATCCGTGCCGTCCTTGTCCTTCTCGGTCCCTGCCGGCGGCGACTCGATGGACTTGACGATGGCCTCGTACGCGCGTCGTCTCGGCCTCTGCGCCGCGAGGTCCGCCTCGTCCTCGGGCGCCAGTGTGAGCTCCGTCGGGTCCACGGTGACCGTTACCCCGGGAAGGTTGAGGAGCTCCCTGAGTTCCTTGGGCGAAAACGCCGCTTGCGCGACGCCCCGCCTCCCGACCATCACCACGCGCCTCACCGACGACGTTCGCAGCGCCTCCAGCGCGTGTTCGCACACATCAGTGGCCGCGAGGTGCGCCGGGGATCGAAGTAGCATCCGCGCGCAGTCCACCGCCACGTTACCCAGGCCGAATATCACTGCGGTGTCTCCTCCGTGTGCGCCCGTGAGTGCGGCTTTGATTGGGCCGTCCAGATCTTCGACGCACCTCGGGTCGCCGTTGTACCATCCGACGAACTCTCGCGCGCTGTGCGACCCGGGCATGTCCTCGCCCGGTACGTTCAGTTTCTTATCCCCTTCCGCTCCGTAGCACAGCACGGTGGCGCTGTATCGCGCGAAGAGGTCGTCCAGGCCGACGTGCTCGCCGAAGGAAACGTTGCCGAGGTACTCCACGCGCGGGTCCTTTAAGATGTTGTCGAACCTGTTGACGACGCTCTTCGTGCCCGCGTGGTCGGGCGCCACGCCGCTGCGAACTAAACCGAACGGCGTCGGGAGCTTCTCTATGACGTCCACCTTTGCGTCGTCTCCGAACGCGGCGAGGAGCCTGTCGGCGGCGTACATCCCGGCCGGTCCGCTGCCGACCACGCAGAAGCGGCGCGGGTCGGACTGCTTGGCGGCGGGGGAGTTGAAGTACGATGACGCGAGTGCGGTGGAGGTCAAGCTCCGCGCCTGCCTGAGCAGGCGGTCGCGCGTCGCCGACGCCAGCGTGCGCAACATCGCCTCTCCGCGTCGGATGGTGTGATTGTTAGCTGTATAACCTTGTGGTGAAGATCCTGACTGCGCACATGTTCACATATTCTATGATTAGGGTTACAACTATTTGATTTCGCAATGTCCACCATACTAAATAGTGCTACGTACACGTGGGTGCCGAAGCGCGTTTCTAGAAGCTGACTCATAAAGTTTTGCGGTTCTGTTGCCCTCGGATAAATCAGCTGTTGGCCATAGCGCGTCGGGCGACAGGACGACCTCGAGAGGCGGCGTCGGGTCGTATCGCGCGCGCTCAGCCGCCGTCTGATCGCATCGTCGCGTAGTCGCGCGGTCGCGGGTCGTTTATACCGCGGCGCGGCGAGGCGCGGGCGCCATGGCGGGTTCGCCCTCCGACGCCGTTGGCGGCCAGGCTGTTCACGTTGAGGAGCACCACGACACCGCGTACGAGGCGCTGTACTTCCTCTTCCTGTCGCTGACCATCGGCGCGGCGGCGCGCGGTGCGGTTCGCAACAGCAGGTTGCCCTACACCGTCGCGCTGCTCTTCGTGGGTCTCGCGATAGGTTTCCTCTACTCCTACGCCGACCTCGGGGTGCTCTCCAACTCGCTGGACATATGGGTCGCCATCGGTCCGCACACCATGCTCTCGGTGTTCCTCCCGGCGCTGGTGTTCGAGTCCGCGTTCTCGCTGGAGTGGCACACGTTCAGGAAGTGCGCGGCGCAGGTGCTCTGGCTGGCGGGACCCGGCGTGCTCCTCGGGACCTTCCTCATGGGCGCACTGCTCAAGGCCACCCTGCCCTACGGCTGGGGCTGGGGCTCGTCGCTCATGCTCGGGTCCATCCTCTCCGCGACAGACCCGGTCGCCGTCGTGGCGCTGCTCAAGGAAGTCGGCGCGTCCAAGCGACTCGGCCACATCATCGAGGGCGAGTCACTCGTCAACGACGGCACCGCCATCGTCGTCTTCTCGCTGCTGAACGAGATTGCGAAAGGCGAGCAAAAGACGGCGCTCGAGATCTTCACGTTTTTCGTGTGGGTGCCCATCGGCGCGGTGCTCGTGGGCGTGAGCATCGCCGCGGGATGCCACGCCTGGCTCGGGCTAGGCGCCGTCGCGGGCGATCACATCGTGCAGATCTCCGTCACGCTGTTCGCGTGCTACCTCTGCTTCCTCGTCGCCGAATTCGAGGCTTCCGCATCTGGCGTCCTCGCCTGCGTGGTCCTAGGGGTGTCCATCGGGGCGTTCGGCCGCGGTTTCTTCACCGGGGAGACGGAGCACTCGCTGCACCACTTCTGGGAGATGCTCACCTTCGTCGCGAACACCGTGCTGTTCATCTTAACGGGCGTGATCATCGCCAAGACCACCACGGAGGCGGCGACGGATAGGACGCTCACCGCGGGCGACGCCGGCTACGGCTTGCTGGTGTACCTCGAATGTCTCTTCGCCCGCGCCGTCGTCATAGCCGTGCTGTACCCCATCCTGCGCAAGTGCGGGTACGGTCTGACGCCGTACGACGCGACGGTGTGCTGGTGGGGCGGGTTAAGGGGCGCGGTGGGTCTCGCGTTGGCGTTGGTGGTGAGCGAAGGGGAGGGGTCGTACTCGGACGACAAGGTTGGCCCCGTCACCTTACTGTGCACGAGTATCGTGGTGGTGGGTACGTTGGCGGTGAACGGAACCACGACCGGCCAGCTGCTGCAGTGGCTCGGTCTGACCCGGCCCGAGGTTTCCGTGCAGGTGGCGGTGTCCAAGGCGAGGAAGCACATCAGGGATCAGTGCCTGGCCATATACCACGAGCACCTCACCAAGTTTGACGACGTCATGGGCACCGCCGACTTCAGAGCGGTCGCCGAGCTGGTCCCCTTTCTCCAGGAGGAGAAAAACGAGGACGAGGAAGCCGCGGCCAATGCCGCGGCCGCCGCTAAGGCTGAAAAGGAAGGGAAACCCGAGCCGAGGAAGAGCAGCGGGACGATCTTGGACGGCATCGGGAAGATGGTCGGATCCCTAGCCGGGCCGAAACGAAAGTCGCTCGAAGCGAGGCAGAAGAAGGCGAACGCCGGTGTGACGCCGCCGGGTACACCCCCGGAGAGCATCGCCGTGGTTCAACCCGGCGGCGGCATGGGGATGAAGCGCACTAAGCCCAAGATGACCATCGGGGAGGACGACGACGAGGAGGACACGTTCATCGACCTCAGCTCGCATCTGCAGCAGGCTTTCGGCGGTGGATTGAAGAAGAAAAATACCGGGCTGATGACCCCGGCGTCTTCGATCGCGAACCTTCAGGCCTACGTCGAGCAGGCTGAGAAGGACGAGGAGGCTGCGAAGGCGGTTGAGGACGGCCTGGCCTGCGCGAGGGTCCCCGTGAAGAACGCCGCCGGCCAGTTCTCCCCCTCCGCTCCCGACCTCGCGGCGGCTGTCACGATCGCCATCAAGCGGGACTTCGAAGACGCCGTCGCGGTGTGGCAGCGTGATGTTCGCGGCCGCTTCCTAGCGCACCTCAAGGTGCTCTACTGGGAGGCGCTCGAGCAGGGACGGGGTACCAAGGAGATTGTCGAGATGCTCGTCGAGTGCACCGACGTCGCGCTCGACAACCTCGACAAACCCTTGGGCGACTGGAAGGCGTTGAAGGACCGCATGCTCAACAAGGCGCAGCGCTCGTCCTCGATCTGGAAGCGCACCTACCGCCGACTACACTCCAAAGTTCGTAAATCGATCAAGTGGGTACGGAACAACCTTCTGCACTCGGGGGCGGTTGGCAGCGGCGGCTTTCGAAGAAGGGCCCTCGTCGCCGTCGCCCTCTACCACGACGCCCACACGGAGGCGCGCCACGCCATCTTCGGCGTGGAACAGGAGGGCGGAATCAGAGATTCCAACAACCTCGCCGCGCTCTCCACGCACGCCGCGCTCAGGTCCCAGGACTCCGACGTCAAGGACATCATGCTGGAGATGGATTCCGACGATTTCAGCGACCCGGCGTCCGCCGCCGCCGACCGGGTCCGCGCCGAGTCCGACGCCGACCAGAACTCCGCCAAGGCGTACCTCCGCGCGGCGAGGACGAACGAGCCGGAGCTCGCGGCGGCGGTCAAGTCCGAAGAGACCGCGCGGCGGCTCCTCGCGGTCGCGGAGAGGAGCGCCAAGGGATACGTGCAGAGCGGTTTGCTCACCGCGGTTGAAGCCGCGGAGCTCCTCTCCGGTATCTCCCGAGCGCAGCGCAGGCTCCGTCTGGACCCGCCCGAGCCCGTGAACAGGGACCCGAAGGACCTGATGCGCATGTCCCCGCTGCTGGACCCCACGCACCCGGCGCAGGTACCCATCACGCTCGCCAGGCGGATGGCTGCCAACGCGGACAACTGGGTCGAGGTTAGGTACCCCGGCGACGCCATCAACAGCGACAAGGCCGTCCCCGGGTCCTTGATGCTCTTCGCGCGCGGTGTCATCGACCTCACCTGGGCCAGGCCCATCGGCGACGGCGGCGGCGGCGGCGGGTCCGTGCCACTCCGCATCGGCGCGAGCAGCACGAGCTACGGCTGGGCGCTCGGAGCCGCGGACCTGTTGGCGCCGGGCGCGGCTCGGTTCGAGATGCGCGCCGTCTCCACCGTCACCGCGTTTTACATCCCGCCGGAAGTCGTCCAGGCCATCTTCGCGTCGTCGCCCGGGACCGCCGCGGCGATGTGGCGCGCGGCGTTCGGGCTGCTCTCCGCCACGCTCCTGCGCGGTGACCTGCTGAGCGTGCCGCCCGGTGTGCTGAAGCGGGCGGTGACCAAGGCGCGGGTCACCTCGTACAAAGCCGGCGACTCGATCGGGCCGTACAACTCGCGGTATAACCCGGACATATACCCGGTGGAGGAGCTCGTGGTGCTGATGAAAGGTACGCTGGACTGCCCGACGGAGGGTAAGCTCATCGGTCCGTGCGTCGTCGTCCCAGGGTCCTCGTCGATGTTATCGGGGGAACAGAGGGACGAGTTTAACAGACTCGCCGCGCGAGTGGGTATGACGGCGACGGGGGACACGGTGTTGACGCCGGAGAAGAAGCTGTCCCGCGATGGTGACACGTGGCACCATGGAGGACAAGGTCGACGTGGAGGCAGAACCAGCCAGGACATCGACGCGCGCATGCGGGTGGAGGAGCTCGTGGTGGTGGTGAAGATCGCGCTCGACCCGGCGAAGGAGATTGAGAAAAAGTCGGCGTGGACCGCGCATAACCGCCTGGAGCAACTCGCCAAGCTGAAGGTCCACGACCCCAGCGACTCCCCGCGGGGTAACATGCGGAACTTCGCCACGCGTGAACGACCGGCGCCTGACCGGCGGTCCAGCATCCAGGTCGCAGACATCCAACGCGACCACCTGAAGGCGATGCTTCGCGACGGCAGCGACGCCTCCGCCTCGAGACGGAGCGGACACCGGCGCGTGGGCAGTTTGTTGGGCGAGATGGAGAAGGCTAACAGCACCGAGGACCTGGCGTTGCTGGACGAGACCGGTTCGCCGAGCGCCAAGATGGCTGCCAGGCAGGGCTCGTTTCCCCCTCGCGGCGGAAATGCCCAGTCCAACCAGGACACCTTCCCGCCCCGGGGTTTCAATTCCAACCAGGACACCTTCCCCCCCCGCGGGTTCCACGGTAACGAGGACACCTTCCCGCCCCGGACAGGGAGCCCGCCGGCTCACCTCCTCGCTCAACGAAGCGGTTCGTTCCGTGAAGCCCACGCGCAGTCCGAGGGATCCGACCTCTACGCGAGCAACCTGTTCGGCGCTGGCGATGGAGGCCGCCGCGGGTCCATGGACGTTCGCCCCGATCCAAAGTCGTTGGCCGCGATATCCGCGGCGAGACTGGCGGGACAGGCGTTTGCCCGCGGGCAAGGTGCGTACAACACGGTACGTGCTGGCGACAGCTTCAAGTGCGGATCGGGTTCGCGCGGGATCATCTCCCAGAGCAGCTTCTACGCGTCCAACTCTCCCGAGCGGACGTCGAGCGACGGGCGGAGCAGCGGAGCGCCGTCGAGAGATAACAGCAACCGCGGGCTTCGCGTCAACTTGCTTCAGCGGCGAATCTCCAACCCCAACGCGGCCAACGAGTACACGTTCCCGCCGAGGGGTGGACTGGCGAGCGACGACACGTTCCCGCCGAGGCGAACACCGGGTTCGCCGCGGGAGATGGACGCGGGAGATGCGGAGATGATCAACATTCCAGAGGAGGACGAAGTCTCGGGCGCGAGACTGGGCGGCAGCTTTGACTCGCCGCGCGACGGTGATCGTCGAGATTCAATGTAGTCACGTTGAACACCCTTTTAATTCAAGATTCGTTATCAAGACATCCAGCCGGGAAGCTCAGGGCGCTTCACCAGCGCCATGAGCCTCGCGTGCTCCGCCCGCATCGCGCACATCTGCGCGTCGAACCAACTCTTCACAGATTCAAACTCCCGTCGCCGCTCTGCTTCCGTTTCTCTCTCTTTCGCGCGAATCTTTGCCGCGTTCACTAGGTCCCTCTCCCTGTCCGCGAGCCTCGAGCGCACGTGCGTGACCTTGCGCTCCATCACCCGCGTTCGGTCCTCGGCCTGGGCTATCCGCCGCGCGTACTCCTTCGCCGCCGCGCGACACGCCTCCACCTCCCGGGTCAGCTTGGCCAGGTCGGCGAGGGCGTCCCGGAGCTTAGCCTCCGCCTCGTCCCCTCGCGCTCGTTCTCTCGCCAGCAAAGACTCCAGTTCCCGTTCGCGCTCCTCCTTGGCCACCATCGTCATCTCCAGGCGTCGTTCGGTGTCCTCCAGACGTCGACACGTCGCGGTGAGGTCCGCGTCGAGCGTTTCGATTCTCGCCGCGAACTCGTCGCGTTCTTTGCCAACCTCGGCGGCTTCGCTTTCCATCGCGGCGCCGCGCGCCCTGGCATCGCGCAACGCCGCTCGCGCCGCGTCGAGCCTCTCGCGTAGGTCTTCGTTGATCCGCTCGCGGTTCTCGATGCGTCGCTTGAGCTCGAGACGCGCGGCTGCGCCCTCGTCCTTGGCGCGTATCGCGGCGTCCTCGATCCTGGCCTCGCACGTTCTTTCCAACCGTCCCCGCTCGCGCTCGAGGTTGGCGGTCCCGAGCGCGAGGTTTGCGACCGCGGTGTGCTCCCGCCGGGTCGCCATCCTCGCGTCGTCCCTCGCGACCGTCACGCACCGCTCCAGCCTGCGAACCCGCGCCCGGAGCACGCGACACTCGCGCTGCTCCCGCGTCTCGCTGCCATCCATCGGCGGGATGTCCACGCTCCTGACCACATCGTTGGGCTCGCTGCGGAAGTTCACGGGCGCGCTCGAGACTCCCGGAGGAACGATGTACGGCTCGCTCGTGGCCACGGCATCGTCTCGAGCGTCGTCCACGGCGTCGTCGAGGAACGGAGCGCGCATTGTGCGCGCGTGTGCGTGCGTGTCTGTTCGTCTGCCGGGGCACCTTTTTGGACCTCGGGAGCTCGTTTCGAGCGGCCTTCATCTCATTCGTGGTGGGCGCAAAGGAGGGGCGCCGGCGGGACGCTCGGCGATGGGCGACCACATCACGCAAAAGTTCCGGGCGCTGTACGTCAAGGCACAAGATACTCTGGGTAGATGGACGGCGACGCAGTCGCGCGCGAGCGCGCTCGTCGTGTCCGCCGCCATGGTCATCGAACGGCTGCCGGAGCTCGCCGACGACCAGCGATTCGGCCCCTTGAAGGAGCGGTTCCCCACGCTGCCGCAGGCGACGAGGGACGCGCAGGCGGTCGCGCTGGACAGGGTCATGACCAGCCTGCAGGAGGAGATGTCGTACTTCGCGGAGCTCGTCAAGGAGCTGGACAGGCTGCAGCGCAACGCGGCGTCGCTCCTGGGCGGGCTCGGCGACCAGGGCGGACTCGGGATGCGGAGGGGACCGACGCCCGCGGTCGCGGAGTGCGTGCTCGGTCTACGGGACCTATGGCGGATCCACCGCGACGAGCTATTCGCCAAGAGAGCGCTCGTGGACGAGCTCACGTGCGACGCGGCGATGCCGGACCTCGAGGACGTCAAGGCGCTCTTCGCCGCGGAGGCTAACCTGGACCCCGACGCGGTACGGAGACTCGTGGACTCCATCCTCGACGCCACCCCGGACCCACAGTCCAGACGACGTCAGTGACGACACTCACGCATAGTACACGCACGACGCGCGGCGCGTGCGACCCGTTTAGCTTTAGTAGGTAACACTAGTCTCTATAGTCTTTCAAATCGCGTGGCGCTTTGTGTTTAGTTTGTGAATCGGTGCGCGGGGACGGGGAGGTCGGCGACGGCGGCGGCGACGAACGATATCCACGCCGACATGTACCTCCCCGCGTCCCACCGAGGATTCTGTTCATCCCCACCGAGGAGCAGCGCCATAGCGTCCCGTGTCTCGCACGGGTGCACGCCGAGCCAACCGCCGCCCTGACTCGCGTGCGGGTGCTCCCACGGCGCGAATACCGATAGCCCCGATTCACCCAGCACCAGCGCGTCTCTCCGCCGATCCACGTCGTCACCGTCCTCCGCGCCGCGTGTCGACGCGGACACGAGCGACGCCTCCATCTCCGCGTGGTTCATCACGCGCGCACCGTCGCACTTCACGCCGCGGATCAGCAACACGGGACACCCGTACGACCTACTGTACACTAAGTGGTAGGAACGCCGGTGTACACGACGCGGTGGAGCCGTCCGCGCGGCGACGGCGTCATCGTCCTCATCCTCGTACTCATCAGTCACACGTAACCCGCTGTCGATGTTGTCAATGCCATCCTCGTACTCCTCAGTCGCCACGCCTTCATCGACGACGAGGTGCCCCTCAGCGGCTACGTACCCGCCGGCCGCCGCGTTCCTTCGCAGCGGGTCCGTCTCCTCGACCCATCGAACCGTCATGGACTCGTGCATCGCGGCGGGGTCGATGGACCACCGATCCACGAGCGCGCGCGCGCCGACCTCGAAGTCCTCGGCGGTGAACGCGCGCGGCATCCCGCGGCGTCGGCGGGGGAAAGTTTCGACAAAGTCACCGACCGCCCCTCGCGACGACGGCGAGCTTCGCGCGGGATAGGAGCGCCGCGCGTCCCGCGTTGTCCAGCCCGCCGGTCTGCCCCTTACTCCGTAGGTACTCCCTGAGCTGGTCCGCGGTGAGTGTTTCGAGCCTTCGATACTCCGCCGTCGCGTCCAGCGCCGGTCGTTTGGACGCCCTCTCGAGCCCGCTGGGTCCCTGCCTCCCGAGCCCGCCCCTTGTGCCGCCGCCGCTCGCGCCGCCGCCCGCGTCCGCGCCGCGCTTGTGTTCCGCGCGTCCGCCCTCGGACCCCGACGCCTCCGCCCCGGTGCCGCCGAACGCGGGAAGCCTCGGCCGAGCGGGTGCGTTGGTGCCCTGCGCGGATGTCGTCGCCGCGCCGAGCTTCTGCTGCTGCGATGCGGCTCCGTTCCCCGCGAGCGTGTCCT
>Ga0209631_10000919_pt1 | contig 39129 bp, 50 predicted proteins | sample COG_08_FD_184752 | JGI IMG/M metagenome (GOLD analysis project Ga0209631, IMG submission 184752) | Pelagic Microbial community sample from North Sea - COGITO 998_met_08 (SPAdes) (version 2) | ecosystem: Environmental > Aquatic > Marine > Neritic zone/Coastal water | place: Helgoland, sampling... | reverse complement strand
GATCGCGAGGAGTTTCTGTGTAATCATCTGGCAAACCATATTTTGATTTAAACCATTGTCTATCAGCATCCATAAATTCAATAAAAGACACAGGACATTGTAAAATTTCTGCAGCCAACTCTGTTATTTCATCGAAAGAAACCTCAGGGGCGGTGTCTAGCACGTTATAAGATGATAGAGCCTCTAGTCGCAGATTTTCATTTTCAGGAATTGAAAACTCGTTCATTTAATAGTTTCCTGTCAGCAGGCATTTCAATAATTAGAGTAATGTTCTACAATAAAATTCTGAAGTCAAAAAAAGATTTACCCATATACCATGTCATCGCAAGCTAGTATCATGCGTTACTGTTATATACTTGTGTGGGCACCATATTTATTAAAGGCTTAACAGATAATTGCTAGGCCCTTGTTTCTTTTAAGCTATCAAAGGGATAATTAAGGGCAATGAAATAAGGTGTTTCCCTTCTCTTTCTAGCATTTTCTTATTAATGTTGAAGAATGAAAACACTACTCACCATGTCTGTTCCTTTGAGATAATTGGATGCCCACCCAAATGCCTTTAATTCGTGAGAAGCATAAAGATAGATTGAGTTCCAAATAATACCTTGCTCAATTACTGCACGGGACAAAGGTTCATCAACAGTTTTGACTGATGAGGAGAAATCGCGAATAAGAATCCACTCGTTAATACTGAAACGAGAGTTATTCATGCGCCCAAATTCATACATATCTATCTGCTTGCGTAAGCTAAGCCCCTCAATGATTGCATCGTATCTTTCATATCCATTGTGTCTGGTATCAATCAATATTTATCCCAATGGTTTATAACTTTTTAAAGATGCGGCTCAGACAAGTTATTCTCATGATTCAGAACAGATTTATAGTTGTTATTACTTAAATAATATGTGCATAAATATTAATAAACAACAAGTGGGGGATGTCAAATGCGATCGAGATACGGATCAGTTATAGCAATTAGTTTTATGATTCTAACAAGTGGTTGTGCCTCCTTGGTTGGGGACGAAACCCAACCCATTTCTATGGACACTCCAAAATGTCCGGGAGCAAGTTGTCGTCTTACGAACAGTCATGGTACATACTTTGTGAAATCAACACCTGAAACTGTTATTGTACATAAAGATTTTGACGACTTGATGGTGACCTGTGAAAAAAATGGGAAATCAGCAAATTCAGTCCACAAATCGTCAGCAAATGGTGCGACTTATGCCAACATTATTTTAGGTGGAGGGATTGGTGCATTAGTTGATGGCAGTAGTGGAGCTGGATATGATTATCAAGGCTATCTAGTAAACCATTTAAATTGCCTTAACGAGAGTGGTCAGCCAGCAGTTACCCCAGTTAATACCAATACTTCAAAATCAAGCATTAGCCCAACCACGACTGAGAAAGTTGAGGACAGGCTCAGGAACCTTAAAAAACTTCAAGAGGACGGACTTATTTCTAAAGAAGAAGCTGATAAGAAACGGCAAAAGATTATTGAAGAAATGTAGAAAGGGATGAGAATAAATTTGTTTGGAAGATTAAATTGATTAGGTCTTTAAATTATAAAATAACAACTATAGCTATTCTTTTTTTTTAACATTAGCTCTGTCATTGTCAAACCAGCCGTTATCAACCGAGAGATTATTATTTCCGTTTCACCCAACAAACTTAAGTCTACAAATAGCATTTCAATCAAGGCTGGGGGCTAGAAGATCACCTTACCCTGGTTTTGTTGCAAATAACTGTAGAGTCAAAGATTTTATAGCCTAAAATCTGCCTGACGCCAGGCCTCTAAAATGCCACTAGGTGCTAAATGCCACGTGTCCGTATGCCAGAGCCCATTAGAAAAACCTTTACCATCGTTTGTAATCTGACTTAAATCCAGAAATCCAAACCCATAAGACTTTGATTTAGCTTTCAGCACTCTGTTAAACTCTTGAACTAAGTCAGTGAGCTCTGTAATTTTTTTCTTTCGATAGCTGTCTCTGTGAATGTTGGGGCATGGAATTCCTTGAATGGTTATTTTGTGAAGATAAGGCGATGTTTTTTTCAAAATATAGTTCAAGTAGTTACTAACCGTATCATTGATAACTTGCTGTATTTTTTTCTCCGGGTTTTTTTTACAGTGAGGCAATACTCCAACATCAATCCTGCAGTCAATCTCTCCAACACTTAACAGTAGCTGTGATGTTGGAGGTAACGAGTCGATTATCTTCTCAAATTTATATTTAAATTTGTTCATTCCTTCTTGGCCTAGATCCCACTGTTTGCAACCCTCTATAAATTCGCACTTGCACAAAAAAATATCATTTGGAGTTTCTAGAGTAATACCTTGGTAAGAAAGAGTATGGCTGTCTCCTATCACATACATTATTTGTGTTGGTGGTAGTATCTTGTCTTTGCAATTAGAATCATGCCAATCCAAAAGAATTTCCAACCAATCCCAAAGAGTTCTTACGCCTTTCAATTCAAGTTTATGCCGATATGGATTTGATGAATCTGCAAAATGAGATGAAAGTAGCTGCCTACTACCTTTTAAATCATTGGTCATAAACTTGTGTATAGCCAGAGGTAGTCTTATCTCGGTGGCTATTTGCTCGTTACTTTCTTCCCATAATTTTTCGAGACTTAAATTGGCGGAATATGAAGTGTGTAAATAGGTGATGCATGATGAGTAATAACGAAAAAATTTTGGCTCTTTTGCATTTAACACTATTGCTTGCCTTAAGCTTGCTTCAGCTTCATCTAGTCTGCCTAGTTCTTGCAACGTGACTCCCAAGTTGCTATGGGCTTCGGCAAAGTCAGGTTTCAATGCTATCGCTTGCGTCAAGCTTGCTTCAGCTTCGTCTAACCTGCCCAATTCTTTGAGTGTAATACCCAAGTTGTAAGTGGCTTCTGCATAGTTAGGTTTCAACGCTATCGCTTGCGTGTAGCTTGCTTCAGCTTCGTCTATTCTACCCAATTCTTTGAGCGTATTACCCAAATTACTGTGAGCTACGGCAAAGTCAGGTTTTAGTTCTATCGCTCGCGTGAAGTTTGCCTCAGCTTCTTCTAATCTGCCCAATTCATGCAGTGTGTTACCCAAATTGCTGTGGGCTTCGGCATAGTCAGGTTTCAGTTCTATTGCTCGCGTGAAGTTTGCTTCAGCTTCGTCTAGTCTGCCTAGCTCTTGTAGCGTGTTACCCAAATTGCTTAGGGCTACGACATAGTCAGGTTTCAAGACTATCGCTTGCGTGTAACTTGCTTCAGCTTCGTCTAATCTGCCCAGTTCTTTTAGCGCGTTACCCAAGTTGCTATGGGCTTCAGCAAAGTCAGGTTTCAACGCTATCGCCTCCCTGCAACTTGCTTCAGCTTCGTCTAATCTGCCCAATTCTTTGAGCGTGTTACCCAAATTGCTATGAGCTACGGCATAGTCAAGTTTCAACGCTATCGCTTGCTTCAAGCTTACTTCAGCCTCTTTTAATCTGCCCAACTCTTGCAGCGTGACACCCAAGTTGCTGTGGGCTTGAGCATCGTCAGGGGTAATCTCAATTGTTTTTTCCTCGGCAAATACTGCCTCAGACGCCCTACCGGTTTTTTTTAGTACTGCTCCAAGTATCTTCCAACTGAAATTATGATGTGGAAATTGTATAGAAAGGGAGACAGCTGATTTTTCAGCTTCGTCATATCGTGCATTTTGATAGTGCCCTAAAAGGGTACTGAGTTGTTCCTGAGATGGACATACACTGCCAATGTATTCAGTTTCATTTATGAGTGTTAGCTGTCCCTCCAAAATATTAAAATTTTCACCTGCCAAACCCTGCTTTCTTGCCTGTTCAAGAACTTCTTTTGCATTTTCAAACTTTTTTTCTTTGATTAGGGCATCAACGTAACTAAGCCAAAACTGCTCTATCTTTGGGTTAGCTTCGAGAGCGATTTTAAATAACGGCAGTGCCACATCAGCTTTGTTTTCGGATAAGGCTAGTACACCAAGGTTGTGGTTCGCATCAGGGTGTGTTGGCTGTGACTGCAAGATGGACCGGTATAAACGTTCGGCATCTTGAAGGTTACCCTCTCTATGTGCGGCAACACCCTGTTGTAAAGCTTGTTGAGTCGTTAGTTCCATTAGATTCTCTCAAACGATGAAATAAAAATCGAAATTAGTATTAAAATAGCTGACCTAATGAACATAATTTTCCCCTTAAAAGAAACTAGAACTTGAAATCTATATTCATATTAAAGTATCAAGCTTACCCACTGTCTTTATTTTACTTACTTCAAGTCTTCTGACTACGTCTTTAACGCTACCAATGGAAATGCAAAATATATAACACCTAATTTCCCACGTCCCTTATGAGTGCAATCGGCTCATGAGCTATAGGCTCCACCGACCCGTCTTGATTTTTCCACCCAACAACCACGTGTTGGACAGTACTAGCAACAGAAACGCGATCTGACATTCTTGAAACAAGTCGATCTGCCGTTCGAGTGTTCTCGTTCAAGAGTTCACGATGAATTAGATGGAGAGTATCGTAGAGCACTCAAAAAGTGAAGAAGCACTGAAATGAGGTGTTTCCCCTACCCCTTCCAACATTTTTGTATTAAAGTTGATAGATGAAAACCCCTAACCACTAACCTCTGAACAATTGTCTGGTAATTTAAATGGCTAAGGTTACTCTGAGCAAGGTGACGAAAGACGACCTAATATTCAACGGAAGGCCCAAGATGTCTGATAAAAAAACTTCGCTCTCAGAAAGAGAGGCGAATCCTGCTACGAACCCAGCAGATGACAATTTCTCGTTTGGTGATCACGTATTTACGACAGAACAGGCGCATACATTATTCAAAGATGCTGGGATAAATCTTGATGACTGGGAAAATCCAACACGCGACAATTGGCGAAACCTTGCTGAGTATCTAGCTGATAGATATCATCCAGATTTCAGAGGACCTGTTGGTAATAGACGCCACAGGCACGCATCCTACTTAGCTATGCTATATGGCAACGTGAAATTCATTCGGGAGGATAAATGCCTGCCAAATGACAAAGCTGCCCTACAATATATCCTTTACAACTTTCCAGAAGTCTTAACTGGCTTTAAGCCTAAAAGTCACTTGCGGTCCCTATCAACTCTTGAGGCTGATCTAGAAAGAGCGCGAAAGTATATTAAAGATGGCAAGATAAGAGTTTAGGGATACAGCATAATAAAGTTCGGTTCTGAAACGATTGATTAGAACCGCGCAGTCTGTTTCCAAATGATCGTCCCATTTAAGCTGAGCTGTCGGCTCCACCGAACCATCTTCATTTCTCTACCCGACAACCACGTGTTGGACAGTGCTGTTCTGGATATGCTCGTTGTTTATTTCAGCCGACCAAACAAGCGTTCGCCGTTTTGGTGAGCGATCTGGTCTGCCACATACTTAGGCAAGTGCCCGAGCCACATGCGGTTCTCGTCAATAATACCTGGTAGCCCGAGCCAGCGGCCAACGTTCCATGTGTCCGATCCAATCATGAATCGGTCAGCGTGACGTATAAGCAAAGACTTCCATTTAAGATTGATTCCTTCGACATCAACAATCCCATCGTCATCGTCGGCTCCGAACTCACGCAAAGAGAGATCAGCCCAAAGTTTCCCTTGCTTGTCCATCATTCGACCAACAACATCGGGAGGGTCGAAACCGGCATGCGCCCAAATAATCTTGGAGTTGGGAGAAATCTCGAAGATCCGGGTGATCACGTCATGATCCGCATGCACTTGAATGAAGAGACCCCTATCGGCTACGCGGCGAATCAAATCTTGCACCTGCTCATCGGCGATATTAATTGGTGCATGAATATGTACCTCGCCAAAACCCATGTGTCCACCAGACTCGAGCGCTTCCTCTGCGCTCCTTAACCGATCTGGATTCTTGAACCAGCTCACACGATCTTTGTTCTCTTTGTAAGGTCGATAGAACGGTACGATGTGAACGCGGGGATGCTTTTTGTGCACCATCTTCAATGTCCCCTCATCGGGCGTAGAAGACATCAGTGCGGCGGTAATGCCGACTTCGTCCAAAAGACGAAGCGCAGCCTCGGTATCGATCATGTCCCAAGTCTGATGCGAGTAATGCACGTGAGCATCGAATAGTCGGCCTTGGTAAGGTTCGTCGGCGAATACCGATGATGCCACAGAAACAAGGGCTACAAACATCCAGAGTCTCATGGTCTTACGAAGATCGAACATGCTAGTATTGTAGCGCAAAGGACTAAGTTTTCCACAGCACTACAAGACTGCTAAAATTCGAAACATACTAAAAATGGCATGATTATTGGGGTCACGCCCAAAATTAGGTAGGTTTTATTTAATTTAGGGTCGTCTCTGGCATCTACAACCTTACCAGAATCATCATTTAACATGAACTCTGGAGTTAGCGAAGGAAAGGTGCCCAGAACGAGCATCGCAGCCCAGAACCACAACTACTTAACCGCAACCACCGTAAGGCCAAGCTCATTCTCAAGAGCCTGAATATCGTCCAACACATCATCTTGAATTTTTGCAGGTACGACGTCTAATGCATTGAGTGCAAGAAGTCTAAGTCCCGTTGCCTTCTCAACGTTTTGAACTTTCTGTAAATGATCAGTATCTAAGTCAGAAATTGCATACAGCATTCCACATCTCCCTAAAATAAAATCAATACAAAAAAAACAATACATCATTTGTTTGGGAAGGGGTCATAATTTTTTCCCCATAACCGGTGTAGCTTTTCAATGATAAAGTTACCAAGCATCTATTTTCGCTATAGACAAATAATAGACGCCTGAACACATTTAACAGGGCTATTGAATCCCCTCCTCTACCTAAATTGACACTAAAGGTTTGGCTGTGAATTTTTTAAATTAGGATTCTATTCCAATTTGTATTTCCCGCAAGGATGTGCTGAATAATAAGCCAAAGCCCTTTTATTTTATTAAGTATCTGCATGAGTAATTTTTTCGTATTGAGCCAAGTCAACGTTTACGATGAGAATAGGAATTCCCGTTCATTTAGAGGATTTTTTACAAACGACTAGATTGGTCTCACACTGCAAGTTTCTTTTTTTTAGGGAATAAATTATGAAATATATTTTTGCTACAGTACCGATTGCCTCATTTCTACTTACAGGCTGTGCATCAATCACTTCAGGAACATCACAGACACTTATTTTCAACATTTCTCCAACTGAAGCACGTTGTGAGTTGACTAGGACTGGAGACGGTCGGTTGTGAATTGTTACAAGTAAAAATACCAGTATTGAAGTTTCCAAAGATAAAGATGACATTTTGGTAGTATGCAATGCTCCTGGATATATGCAGGATACGCAACACATTGTTAGCTCGGCAACTGTTGCTGGTGTAACAGGTGTGTTACTTGATTTTGGTATTACTGACATGATAACCAGAGCAATGTACAAGTATCCTCAATCAATAAATATCAGTCTTGTGAAATCTTAAATATTTTAAATGAGACCTTTCCTCTGCTTACGATGCAGTTGAATCGTCTTCAATTCTATATGCATTAGCTATTAACTGGCATGTAAAGGGGATCTTGAGTTCAAATCCTGATGTCGGCAATGTGTTAAGGGCCTAGCAGATAATTGCTAGGCCCTTAATTCTTTTTAAAATCGATAGGGGGAGGACAAAAAAGCTACACATAGTTTAATCTCATTTTTTTAAATTTTTTACCTAGCATAGGTATAACGTACAACCTTTTTGCAAGTATCTAATGTAAGTTGCAAATTCTTCATGTCTTTGTTGATCATCATCATTTTAGTATTTGTTGCTGCAAATTTTAGCTCATCACGAGCGCTTACATTAGGGGTTTTTCGGTATTTACATTGCTTGTCGACAGAGCGTGCCGCATTTAATGATTTTTGCGAACGATAGTTGTCTCCTTCCGCTTTCTTGCCCATCGCTTCGTTGAAACCAGCAAAAACGCCTAAACATTTTACAGCGTTTAAATGATACTTTTTGTATACATTCATTCCTGTCGGACAGGACGAACCACTGGCTTGCGCTGTTTTCACTTGCTTTTGTGAGAGTGCCCTTTGAATCTTTCTAATTTTTATTTTGGCGCTCCTGAAATCCTGTTTCGCGGCAAGTTTGTACCACTTCAAGGCTGTTTCTGTGTTTTTCTTAACACCTTTTCCCATTTCATACTGAACACCAACCCAATATTGCCCAGCTGCATGGCCTTGCTTAGCTGCGTCATTAAACAATCTTTTTGCTTTAGCGTAGTCCTTCTTTTGCAGGCCCTCTCCAGAAAGATACATCCTACCAAGGGCAACTTGACCAAATGGGTTATTCTGTTTTGCAGCTTTCCAATATAAGATTACAGCCTTACCCATATCCTTTTCACCACCTAACCCTTTATGATACGTAGCACCTAGATTAATCTGAGCAAACGATAACCCTTGATCAGCAGCTAGTTTGTACCATTTTTTTGCAGCTCCCCAGTCTGTTTTAGCACCTTGTCCACGACTGGCCATTTGTCCCAAATTATATTGAGCAGCTGCAAGACCTTTTTTGGCCAACTGGTTGAAATCGCTGCTAGCTACTTCAAAATTACCTTCTCCATAAGCTACAGAACATTTCCCAGATATAGGAGCGTGCGAGTATTTCGTACCCGATAGACACAAGCCAAAAGCAGGTTCAGCTGCGTAACTTTGGGGAGCAAAACCCATTAAACAGATGGTGAAAAGTAAGAAGACGGGGAAGTCTCTGATCATGATAAATCCTAGTTAGGGTAGATAAAATTGCTAATTTATGTGCACAGTAACAATGATTATTAAACGTTAAAAATTTTAGGACTATATTGCCTTGGAATTCATTTTTGTTAGGAGCGAACAGTATTATTAACAAAAAATTCGTCACTTAACATATATAATTTTCTTTAAAACATTTCAAAAGACTTGACTAGAAATAATGATAAAAAATTTATAATATTATGATATTTAAATATTCGTAATTAGGGCAATTCTTATAATAAAATTTATTTTATATAGTCATATTGTAACATTTGGTTGTGAAAGAACGAGAGATGAAAAAATCAAATATACTCATTGGGTTTCTAGTTCTGTTCGTCAGTTCCTGCACCTCAACACCTGAGCCTAAAAAGACAAAAAACAACGATTCTATTAAGACAGAGTTTCTGGGTGGTGGTCTGTCGATTGCATATGACAAAAATGGTGAGTTTCAGTCAATCACCTCTATCTCGACCTCGAAGGTCACAAGCACACTCCCGTCTGCGGTAGAGGAAGCAATCAAAATTGCTACGTTAAAAGCACGTCGTCAAATAGCCGAGTTCATTGGCACGGAAGTGAAATCTCATCGTTTCACTTCTTCAATATCGAATAGTCTACAGGCTTCACAAATATCCGATAGTGACGATGCATCTAAAATTCGAAACACTATCGCTCTCAAGGTCCGAGAGAATATAACTCAGAAGTCCAATCAGATCCTGAAAGGAACTTTTGTTAAGAGTGAAAAACATGACAACGACAAAAATCTTGTGGTAGTGACCGTCGTATCGGGTATTGGTACTGTTGGAACGTCAGAACAACTTAAAAAACTTTTTGCCAAATAGGGACTAGCCTAGTTGTAATTGAAGTTTAATAGGCAAATTTGTTCTTCTTTTGGTCTTTGCATCCAGACAAGATAGTTACCTTCTTTGTTTGCCGTAAAATATCTGGATCGACGTCAAAGCGAAGGGTTCTTATTACTGGCCTCTGTGCTGCAAAAAATAGAATGCCAGAATAGTGATATGGCGCGAAAAAGTCGCATAAACCAAAAGGCGAGAACTCAAATTGTATTGGGTCTTGTAATTTTGAACGAACCATCATAGCAAACGACCTATCATATGTTTTAAGTGTGACAGATTGTGAAAGTATTCCACGCATTGGTCCCCAACGAATTTGAACATCGTTAGGGTCTTCGGATGATATATCACCCGGTGCTTTGTTTATAAGTAATCCGAACATATTAGATCCTGAATTAGGATCATCTGAAATATGTTTAAGAAAAGAAATTATCTCGGATCTAAAATTATCATTCCAGTCAATGGAATAAGAAAGAGAAATCTTAGCCTTTTCTGTCATGCTCGGAATTATCTTAATACTTTCTACTTTTGCTATCAGTCCAATAGATCGTATGAGTGAAAAATAATACTCAGTTAGTTTTCTTCGTTGTATAAGGGTTGCCTTCGCAGATGAAAATTGACCGTGTAATGAGTTTCCATCTACAATTTGTGTTGTTTTATTTGAAAAAATTGAGTCACGTATACCTAAAGGTTTCACTTTTGCCTCGATCGTGCATTCCACCACACTAGTGCCGGTGCATTTTTTTTTCTCATAGCTTTTTACAATTCCTGATGAATACATTCCTGCAAGATCGGTTAAGACCCTTTCATCTGACGCAGTTATCTCTGAGACAACCAAGACCCCCATCGCCTGTTGAACCGCAGCGATAATTGCTTTGTCAATTGCTTCATTTTCATCTTTTCCTGAGCCCTTACTTTGAACAGTGAGTTCGTTAGGTGTCATATAAGCGAAATAAAATTGTATTCCGCGAAGAACATATGATGCAGCCTGAATTTCAGGGGGAAGTGTGATTGCTTTACAAGACGTAATTATAGGAATTAACAAGAACATTAAAATCAAAGAACGCATCTTAGAGAGGAATATGCAGAAAAAAATTATTTGTTTTTTTTGCAAGTTCATTTGAAATGGCCGTAATCTTTTATTGGTTGGAGTGCTTATGTTAAGTTCTTATGTGTCCAGAATAGAGTATAATCGGCTCAATAAATATTATTATGCTGTTTAGGATGAATAAAGTTTGGGGTTCTTTACTCAAACTATGTGTAAAAAAGCAGCTAAAACTTACGAACACTTTAACCAATACTATAATGGGTAATTAGGGGTTTCAATAGACCTGTGAAATAGGCTTTTGTATTTACTACAAGTGTTTTTTTAGATTAAAAAAAAGAAACAAGGGCCTAGCAATTATCTGCCAAGTCCTAAAGAATTGTGCCAGCTCAAATGTATGAACTTGCCATCCTTGTAATAATCTTCCAAAGAAAATTTATTTCTTTACTTGATTTTTGCAGACATCTGGCAAACTGATACCTCTTCCACTAGGATTATCAGACATTAGTCTTTGCATCCATTCCACTACAGTACCGTAGTAACAAGAGAGGATTATTTCATCACCGACGCGTTTAAAAGCGACTGGTGATCCGCTGATACGTTTGGTTATTTCCGTTGATCCTATTCTCCATGCCAAACTTGCAACACCCACGCATCTTGGCGGATTAAAACCCGTATCGACACCCAGCGTTTTTGCATTATAAGTTTTAATTGACGCTGTTTTAAGTATTTTTCTCATTCCCGAATTGTAAGGTATTGCCAGCAATGCACTGCGCATTTGATCTTCTTCAGCTTGCGTTATTTCACGCGTTTTTTCCCCGTTACCTACCATTAACTTGCACGCTTTTATCCAGTCGTCATTATTTATGCACTTATCTTTGCTATGCCTGGGAGTGCAAGTTCCCATCGAAGGAAGAAAGTGTGTGTACTCATAACCCTCTTGAAAGCTCTTGAGAGCTTTGGTTTTAAAAGCTAGCCATTCTTGTCTTTTCTTTTTCGCTATTCGTTTCCTCTCTCTCACCTCAGCTAGTTTTTTAGGCTGCAGAATCTTAAACCCAATTACAATTCCCTCTGCTTTGGCATCACCAACCATGCCATCCGCCTCTAGATAGGTTCCGAGGATGGAAATTTCAGAGAACTTCAAAACATCATCATCAATTTTTAGTTCTCCAGTTGGAAGAGAAACTGTACCTATATTTCCCTCATCGTTTTCCTTCCAGGAGACATTTAGAGCTTTAAAATTAATGTCAGTATTTCCACTTTGGTCCGTCAGCGGTTCACTTTTGCCTACTGAACTACTGAGAGATTTTCGTTCCATAGGAAGTGTGATTGAGAAGGTATCTCCTTCACATGAACTTCCACAATTATAAAACTTAGCTGGAGTGTTGATTTCGGAGTCATCTTTAAGGTCAGACACGGCCTCTTTAAAATCAACCTCACCCTGCATTTTGGCTAATTCTTTCCATTCTGGTTTACCTAAATCACCAACAAGCCCAACAACCCAAATTCCAACACCTAACAGAACTGGAATACCTATCAATACTCCAAACATGATGAAAACAATCTTGAGGGCTTTGCGCATGATTTAATTCTCCTAGACTATCCACAAAAAGGAAAGGCTTTCAACAAAGCACATAACTTCATGGTATAATTTTATATTAATTTATTCTGTTTTTTACTTATTTGAGTTTACAGACTCTTTTTCAGATTTGAACTATAAATATTTACAAATCAAAATTTTCTACAAATTATTTTAATAATTGTTTCTAGAATAATTAGGTTTTTAATTTTTTTTAATGTTGAAAATGAAAACGTTACTCACCACACTCGTAATAGTGGTTGATGTGACTGTCGAGAATTTTATTGGCTCAAAGAATGGGGGTAATTTAGCAAATCACGTAAAGAGGATAAAATAATGGATATCGTGAGCAAATGCATGACGAAAAAATATTTGGATTTTTCAACTAGGGCACAGAGAAAAGAATTTTGGTTCTTCGTTCTCTTTTACGTTGGAGGAGTTTTCATTTTGACAGTAATAGATATAGCTGCAAATACTTATGACGAAGAGAGCGGAATTGGTCTTTTTTCCAGCATTTTTCTGTTACTTACCTTTATTCCTTACTTGGCAGTTTCTGTTAGAAGAATTCACGATACAAACCGCACTGGTTGGTGGGTTTTAATTTTAATAATTCCACTAATTGGCGCTATTTGGTTAATAGTTCTTTACTGTTTGAGGGGAAACCAGGGTGAGAACAAGTTTGGAGAAGATCCTTTATCAGCAGAAAGCAATGATGCTCCCAGAAACATCTGAAATTGAAATACTATAATCTATAATTCAATAAACAAGCGTTCTGGAGATGTCCCTCAATCCGAAACAACTTAAAAAAATCCACAAAATGTAAAACCCTTGGTCATATTCTAGTGTCCGGTTTGCCCAGAATCTTTTCAGCATCTGAGGGCTTGCTCTCATCAGGTTTTACTCGCCGAATAATAATGTCGCCATTTTCTAGAATTTCAGGCTTTTCATAATTTGGCATTTTCTGGATGAACAACTCAAGCGCATTCAAGATCATCTTTATCCCATCTTCAATCAATTTTTCTGGTAACTGATCAGGATTCGAAGATTGAGTGAAATAAAATTTCTCTGATTGCCCTTGAATTGGCATCGCCAAGAATAGTATAAAAAAGATTGAAAGCATTATTTTCATTAGATAAATTTAACAATATAATTGGCATATGTCGAGCTGGTGATCAAATAGTCACTGTCCATATTCCCACGCTTTTTCATTGCTTTCTCAATGACATTGCAGAAAAAACTAAACTGTTGCTAAAAACTGATTTAATAGAGTTTTCTTATGGTTATTGACACTCAACCATCTTCACGTTTTCTACAGGTTTTTTTATAGTACTGGAGTAGGTATTGTAATCGTAGATAAGATCCGAACTTTACTCGAAGCAAACCCTAAATTTTGTATAAAAATTTGTTTATACAATAAGGGAACCATGTCTTTATCCTTTACTTTTTGCTCGGTAGATCAACATAACCTCTTTCAATTGCCGTCATAAATGCATCGAAACCATTACGGGATTCTTCATATTCCAGTCTCAACTTTCTCAGTTCACTTCCAGTTGGTTGATGCGGGCCTTGAACGCCGTGTTGGCCGAGTTTCAACGTTGCCTCAATATATGCAGCTCTTCGTTTAGCCACCTCGACAGCAATATAAACTACTTTGTCTTCTGAGAGTTGGCCCACTATTGGGTTCATAACCTCTTTGTTTGCCATCCTGATGCTTTGTTCAGCATTCATAATGAATTGTCTGTGCTCTTTTAAATCTGAATCCGTCATACTGATCTCCGTATTTAAGTTTTACTGTCGAAGTCGGCGGTTTATAGAAAAACTAGCGAGCATAACAGATAATTGCTAGCGCCTTGTTTCTTTTTCAAAGTGTTAAAAGAAAAAAGAGCACTGAAATGAGGCGTTTCCCCCTACTCCTTAATCATTATCTTAACAATGCTAAAGAATTGAGGAGTTACTTCCAATACCCCCCCACCTCAGGAACTGCCTCCTAATTCAATAAGAAGGATAATGTTGACTATAATGTTATAGTTGCTCATTTCTAAACAGATGAAAATTAGCGAGAAAGAACTATAACAACTATACCTGAAGAAAGCAGTAGCGATGCTAAAATACGTTGTTTCATCTCTATCTCCTTCAACCACATTCCCCCAAGAAGTACCGACATTGGTATTGATGCTTGACGTACGGAGTTCACAACAGCAACTTCAGCCCCACCTTGGTAGGCAATGAGGATTAGTAGATAAGATGCATAGCAGATTAATCCGATCTTAATATAGGGTAATGGGTTCTTAACCCATGGGAACAAGCTAAGTGTGTCCACTCTGTCACCTCCAAAAACAATAAAGAAAAGAATAAAACCTGGGAGAGTAAAAATGAAGGTCCAGAAAAAGATCACTGATGGCGCTATCACTTGCACAGCATGAGCATCGGCGATTGAGTTGACACCAGTTCCAGCCATCGCTAGCAAAGCAAAAGCCAAAGTTAACGGATTGTCTAGCAAGCGGGCACCACGCTTATATTGAAGCCAAAATGCTCCTGCCAAAACCATGCTCATGCCAGCGAGCACAAAAGGTGTATACAAAACTCCCAAGAATATTGCACTAATTAGAACGATGAACGCCGGAGAAGAGCGTGCAATGGGGTAATATGCGGAGAGATCACCCCGCCGCAACATAGTTACAAGAGATAACGTATAGATCAACTTTGCTACCACCGTAATAATTAAGAGGTGCCAGACTTTAGTTATTGTAAGGAGGTCATGCCCGGCAATAAGCGAATGGGCTCCAGCAAGAAAAATGAGCATAGCGCCATTACCAACAAATGCACCTTCTGGGCAATTGTCTCGCTTTATCATAGCATTCCAAAGTGGATGAAGAGCAGCCGAGAGTAAAATCATGATAGTGATATTAGTTTCCATGAGCTTCCGTACCACTCATTCTTTTAGAAGAAAAGGTAACAATTGATAGTAAAATTAGGAATATGTATTACAGGCACAGAATTTTTACCCTAAGAGTATCGGACGACGAGTTATTATGCTTGGCACGTGAAAAGAAACGCCAATTAACTTTTATCCAACAAAAGTGATAGGGCCTTCTTAGGGTTGATTTCCACGGCTAAGTCCGCATATCTTACTGAATGGAAAATCAACTAATCTTAAAGCAAATCGAAAATCTGAAAGGGCGACGAGCCTACGAAGAAAAGAAGGCGTCTAAACTTGGGTTTGCGTCTTTATACGCCTATTTTGAGTATAAGCTTCAAAAATCAGCGTTAGCTGCTGAGGCAAAAGCAGCGCAGATAGAGCGGTTTAGGATTGAGAAAGAGCTTGCAAAAACGGCAAAAGCTGAGGAAGAGAAAAGCTGTGGTTGCTGCTGATTAAGTCACCTTTAATCACGACTTCCTTTACTGGCAGTCAAACCAACTTACCTATTTGATCAAATACTATCCACTGCCTTTAAAGTTGATTTGTATGTGGGGAGATAAACCATAGATGTATGTAGAAATATAAATTGAATAGAAAAAGTAGACGCATTCAGGAGAAGGCTGACAAAAAAAATGGTGATAGACATCATTTTGCTAGTCTTGGCATTCACTTGTCTCAATTAGGCGATACAAAAAAAGCTATTAGAGCCTTTAAAAGTGCATTAAAAGCCGACCCTAAATTTTATCCAGCGCATTATAATATTGGCGTCCTTTATCAAGGAAGTGGTAAATTTAATGATGCTGTAGCATCTTACCAACACGCACTGAAGATCAAACCTGACTATGCCGAGGCCTACAACAACTTGGGTATCACGCTCCAAGCACTGGGTAGATTAGACGAGGGTGAGGCAAGCTTTACACAAGCCATAGCTTTTAAGCCTGACTATGCCGAAGCTCATTACAACTTGGGTGTCACGCATCACGAACTAGGCAAATTAGAAGACTCTCAGGCAAGCTATACACAAGCGATAGCGTTGAATCCTGACTATGCTGAAGCCCACTACAACTTAGGTAACACGCATAAAGAACTGGGTAGATTAGAAGAAGCTGAAGCAAGTTATACACAAGCTATAGCTTTTAAGCCTGATTTTTCCGAAGCCCACACCAACTTGGGTAATACGCTTAAAGAACTGTTTAGATTAGACGAAGCTGAGGCAAGCTTGACACAAGCCATAGCGTTGAATCCTAACTGTGCCGAAACCCACCGCAGCTTGGGTGTCACGCTCCAAGTAATGGGTCGATTAAACGAAGCTGAGGCAAGCTTGATGCAAGCCATAGCGCTGAATCCTGAATGTGCCAAAGCACACCGAAGCCTTACATTAATGAAAACATATGATGCACAGGATGAACAATATTCAAAAATGGTGGAATTGTATCTTGATAAAAATATTTCTGAAGAGCAGCGTTGCCATATTAACTTTGGCCTAGCTAAAGCTTGTGAGGATTTAGGAGACTTTGAAAAGGCGTTCGCGCATTACAGTGAGGGTAATATGCTGCGTAAAAAGATATTGAAATACAATATCAATCAAGATGTAGAACTGTTCAAGAAGATTAAATCTAATCATTCGCGAATAATAAGCAATTCTTTAGAACCCGATAAATTATTCAAGGATCCAAAGCCAATTTTTATTGTTGGAATGCCGCGTTCTGGGACAACTTTAGTTGAACAAATAATTTCATCTCATTCGAAAGTCACAGGTGCAGGAGAGTTGTCTTTCGCACCTAAATTCGGCGCTGCTATTGCAAAGGGTTCCTCTGAATTAAATTATGAAGCCGTGCAAAATTTCCGGGCTAGATATCTGACAAAACTGATGAGTGTTTCCAAGGGAAATTCTATTGTTACAGATAAAATGCCACAAAACTTCTTATACTTAGGATTGATTGCTTCAGCTTTTCCTGAGGCTAAAATAGTTCACGTCAAAAGAAATTCTGCTGCGGTATGTTGGTCGAATTATAAGCAGTATTTTTTTTCAAAGTATATTGGCTACTGTTACGCAATCGATGACGTCCTCAGTTATTATAAAATGTATGAAAATCTGATGGAGTTTTGGGAAAACTCGCTCAGTAAAATAATTTACAACCTTGATTACGAAAGACTAATAGCCAATCAGGAAAGTGAGACACGACAGCTAATTAACTATCTTGGCCTAGATTGGGATGAAAAATGCTTATCACCTCAAGACAATATGAGAAGCGTAGAAACAGCATCTAACCTTCAGGTAAGAAAAAAAGTGTACCAAGGTAGTTCACAAGAATGGAAAAGATATGAACCATTCCTAAATGGTAGGCTTGATGGACTAAAATGAGGTATTTTTATTATTAAACTCCTGCCCAAATAAGTATTGCTTTAAAGAACATCTCGGAATAATTTTGCATGAACTTCAGAAGGCTCGCACCTGTCGTAGAACTCTCTCTCCTGTCTCCTCCATCTCTAAAAAAAACTAGAGGAAGGCATGTTGTAGGTCGACAATGAAAATTATCCATGATTTTATAGAGACACTTACAATTATGATTTGATTCCAATTAGCCTATGTTTTTTCTTCCTTTATTTGATGATAATCCTACTGCATCACGTCCTGTCGTGAACTGGCTTCTCATTAGTTTTATGATTTGTTGGTATTTCGGCTATCAGCTGAATTATCCACCAGAGTTTGTGTATGCCGTTGGTTTTATTCCTGCACGGCTTTTTTTGGGTGTTGGCCTGACCCCGTCACTGGATATATATTCGCCTACGATGACACTGCTTACGGCTATGTTTAGTCACGGTGGCGTTATGCATATTGTCGGTAATTTATGGATTTCCTATCTTTTGGGTGATAATCTTGAGGATAAGATCGGCAGAGCGAAATTTTTCTTATTTGTTGTATTGTGTGGTGTGGCAGGAAATCTTGCTCATGGTCTAACAGATATGTCATCAGTAGTCCCATTGGTTGGCTTTTCCGGTGCTGTCAGTGGCATGGTATTGGCCTATGTAATGCTATTCCCACATGCTAATTTTAGATGCCTGATAGTGATAATTTTTTTCTTCAGGACGGTTAATATTCCAGCGTTTATCGTCTTTGCACTCTGGGCGTTTGGACAGGTTTCAGGATTGCTAAGTGCACCTGATGGAGTGGCATATTGGGCGCATGCAGGTGGCGCGATAGCTGGTGCCGTACTGATACCCTTTTTCAAAAAAAAGAATATTTCCTTTAATGCACCAAAAAAATCAGCATCGGGATTGGCAACAACACAAAAAATCTCGCTTCGCCGACGCTATGGATCTGTACCATCTGTCAGACGGAAACGTGGACCGTGGGGCTAGTTTGCTGGTAAACGCGCTTGTTTCTTTGTAAACTCCTAGGGGTGAAAAATACTCAATGCCCTATTAAAGAGTGATAATCTTTACGTTTAAGGAGGTGAAATTGAAAAAAATATTATTGATGCTTTTCTTTGCAGTGGCTTTATTTTCATACAACCAAATAAGCCCAGCAAAAGCTGCAGATAAAATGAAAATTGTGTATCATGTCTCTGAATTTGAAAAAGTACCTTTCGTCCTAGGTAATATGCGCAACCATATAAAAGGGATGGGTGGTTCAGATAAATTAGATATGATTTTAGTCGTGCACGGGCCAGCAGGTAAGGCATTTCATAAATCCAAGTCAAATCCAAAAATAGAACAACGCGTAGATAACCTTAGTATTGATGGTGTAAAATTCAATATGTGTGGAAACACAATGAGAGCACAAAAGGTCACGATCACAGACCTTCTTTCTGGATTTTCGCGTCATGATGAGGGTGGAGTTGTAAGGATCGCAGAACTACAGTCAAAAGGATACATTTACATTAGACCGTAAATGATAGTGGGCGAGATCTTCCTTACTGCAATAGATAAGGCAAGGATTTGGCAGAGAACTGTCCGATCCTTGTTTATTTTTATAACCGTCAAAGGATCAAAAGAGCAGTAAAAATTAGGTGGGCTCGGATATTTATAACCGACATCTAGGGCATGAATTCTAGAAAAACAATCCTGCTACATTTGCAAGAATGCCGCAATTTTGGTGTCAGAAGCTTTCGGCAAAACCAGCAGCAGGTATAGTTTGGTCATCACACCTTGCACTCGGTGATATTTCTTGACATGTTGAGAAAGTTTCAGATTAAATTTACTAAAATTATTGTTAAGATTTGAGAGAGAGAGAGTCAATGGGAGCAACTATTGCAAAGCTAATCAAAGTCACAGAAAAGTGTCTACTTGCAATCATCGCCAGTCTTACAGTTTTAGCGACTGGTGAAGAGGTCGTTAAAATTTATATGGCTATGTCTGTGCAACTTGCTGACCTTTTATTACTGTTTATATACACGGAAGTGCTCGGTATGATTGGCATCTTTTTTGTAAGCAACAGGATCCCAATCACGGTACCAATTTTTATTGCAATGACTGCTATTTCACGCTTGATAGTTCTGCAAGGTAAGGAGATGGATATGTCTTTCCTCCTCTTTGAAGCTGGGGCTATCTTAACCCTTGCAATGGCGGTGTTGGTGGTACGTTTTAAACCCAACAAAACCTACAATTATCAAACAGAGGGCGAAAAATAAGTTGGCCCAGTGGACTTGAAATCAAGGTTGTAATGAACCGGTAAAGATGATCCCTTTTATACAGATCATTCATTTAAGTCGGCTATTTAGTCGAAATTTTCCAGAATGTCTGCCGCCCCTTGCGTTAGGAGCTCGCAGAAATTAAAGGTGTTTTTTCTGATCCTTCCAATATTTTCTTATTAGGGTTGAAGAGTTAAATTCAACAATGCACTAGAAGAAAAGTTAAAGCTGCCTTTTTCCAGAAAAAAATAAGTCGTTGCATTATTAAAAGGACTATTGAGAGTAATAAACGAAGGAAGGATATTGCAGATGGCAAAGTATAATTATTATCTGATGGTAGGTCCTTATGGTGGAAAACACACCATAGGGACTATACCAAAAAAAGTAGCAGAATATTGGCTGAATAAGGGCGCAGATGCATTCGATGAATATATGCTTGATGACGACCACGATAAAATTAACAACTCTGGTTCGATCCCAAAAGAGTACCAGTTACCAGTTTGGTATGAATTAAATAATATTGGCCATGTGTCTTCTGCGATGTTTTGTAATTCAAATGCACTTACTGTCCTTGATGTTACTGAATTAGATGAGAGTGTTTATATTGAGAAAGGCAAAGAGGTTGCCAGAATCGAAATGACAGATGACATGATTGGTGATTCAGATGTGAACACAATGAAATTGATGGATGAAGAGTATGTTGTTTATGGAGCATCTAATGATACAGGTTTTTGTAAATTTGAATTGCTAAAGATAGATGAACCATTTGATACATCAAAATTAAAATTTTATGTATCACCCTGGAATAAATTCAAATTAGTAATGGGCATCAATTATAATGGAGAGGATTTAGGCAACGAAGGCATGGAAGTTTCAACTGGGCAATCTATGGAATGTTGGATTGATATACATGATGACAAACCCCAATCATCAATTGTTACGATCAATTATCAAAGATCAAAACCTACTCCTAGTCAGCAGACCGCATAAAACTAGGGATAATAGCCACTCACTCTCTACGCAATGTCTAATCATTACAGTGTTCTTAGTAGGTGTGGGGGAGTAAAGGTTACGAAGGATTAGATAAAAGGATTTGATAAAGAGTACTTCATAGCACTAAAAAAATATATGGATCTGGTGGGTTAAGAAAAGATCAAGGAACTGCTCTATAATGGAGAGTAGCAGCAAGGTAATCAGATAAATACATCTAGATTGATGTGGATAAAAACTGGATGTGTTCTCCTAGATTGCATCAGAATGGGAAGAGGACAATAATGCAATCATAGATTATTATCTGTTCTAGAGTATTGTTCTATTCGCTTTTGAGCATCCTTCTTCTGGCTACTCACCCAATTGAACGAGAGGACTCGTTTTTTTACAGTAGTCTAGGTCAACAAGACACGTTCAAATACCCACCAAGTTCCAACTGCTGCTATTATGCAGGATGCTGGTATAGAAATAACCGTCCGGTAATAGGATTTTTGACCAAAGGTTAAGCCCAAAAGCAAATAGGCAATAGCGATCACACTAAGTTGTCCAACCTCTACTCCAATGTTAAACCCAACTAATGCGGGTAGAAAATGACCTTCTGGCAACCCAAACTCAGCTAGAACACTGGCGAAGCCAAGGCCATGCAACAATCCAAAGCCGAATACAAGAAGAGTGCGCCACTTATTAAGTTTGGAAAAAAAAATATTTTCCACTGCAACGAAAACAATAGATGCGGCAATCAATGGCTCAACAATGGTAGAAGATACGTTTATTAGCCCCAGTGCACCTGCTATAAGCGTTACGGTATGGGCCAATGTGAAAGCGGAAATTTGCCACAAAAGAACTGAGGTTTTAAGTGATAAAAGAAATAATCCGAAAACAAATAAAATATGATCTAGTCCCCTTGGAATAACGTGATCAAAGCCTATGGGAACATATTCACTAAGCCGGTCAAATGCAGATTTGCGCAGTCCAATGTATTGCTGAATGAGGTCACTTGTTTGGCCAGGAGCAAGATATTGGGTCAGCCCCTCATCCACCCCCATTTGACGTAAAATAGTAGAACCAAATTCCTTTCCAAGTGTAAAAGTTATGGCATTTTCATCCAAACGAGCCGAGCGCAAGGTCAAATTGCTCAAGCGGGGCAGTGCTGGATCATCAGTGTTTGGAACCAAAATCTGTATGAATTCCAGCACATGAGTTTGAGTAAGAGTGCTACTTTGCAATTTTAAGCGTTCAGCGAAACGTTGCCAGTTACTTCCAAAAAATTGGGCAAGTTCATCTGCTGAAAGGTCTCGTAAACTTTGATAGCTTGACACTTGCTCCGCATCGTCAGTATTTTCTATACTTGAGAGATCGATACGTGCCAGAAATGCTTCGGCATTAAAACGAAGCTCAACAGTGATCGATTTGCTATCCACGAAAATTTCAGCAATATTGGGTGTGACCTCATGGGCCGCGCTCTGAAGCGATGACGCAAGAAGAATACTAATCATAACCACCAATTTACAAGCCTGATCAATGACAAACTTTATCCGCATATTCATCCTAATTATATTTCTTAAGTTAGGTGCTCCCAATGCACATGCTCATGAATTGTGGCTTGATAGCAAAGAATTTCAACCGCCAGAAGTCGGAAATATTGAAATAGAGCTAAGGAATGGACAGAATTTCAGTGGACTAAACCTGCCTTATTTCAACAAGAGTGTGAAGCAGTTTTTCTGGGTCCAAAATGGAAAGCGCCATAAAGTAAGGTCGCGCTTGGGCGACATTCCAGCCATGTCGACCTCAATTGAGAGTGAAGGCCTTGTATTAGTTGTTTATGAATCAACACCAGAGATCATAACATACGATCAGTGGGAAGAATTTACAGATTTTATTAAGAATAAAGATTTCCCAGACGCTAAAAAATTACATTTAGCACGTGGCTTGCCAAAAAAGGGCTTCAAAGAGTTTTATTATAGGTATTCAAAAGCACTTATTGGACTTGGACATAGCAAAGGCAGCGACAGCAATTTTGGCCTAGAAACTGAATTTGTGGCTCAAACAAACCCCTACGTTGATAAACCTGAGGCAGATTTTACGGCAAAATTATTGTACCAACAACTTCCTCGCAAAAATACTCAAGTTGAGGTTTTTGAGAGAGATCCAAAGAACCATGTTAGAGTATTTATGTTACGCACAGACGAGTTCGGAAGTGTATCGGTGCCTATCAAGCCCGGTTTTGACTACTTACTTGATGCTGTGGTCTTGCGAGAGGCCACGCCACAGACAAGCAATGGGGCTGTGTGGGAAAGTCTTTGGGCTAATATAACATTTTCAGTGCCTTCAAAATAACACATGTAGTGAATATTGCACCTTGGCCAATTAATTACACCAAGTGAGCCTAAAACATTAAGCGCAACAGTCCTAGCCAATCAACTTGAGCTAAATTGCAAAGTTAGGTCTTATTAGATTTGTTTTATATCAATCTGCAATGGAGATATTATCCAAAATAGGACAATCTGGGCGATCATCGCCGTGGCATTCTAAGGCAAGATTAGCTAGATGAGTACGTAAGTTGCTCAGTTCGTCTATTTTTTCATCAAACTCTGCTATTTTCAAAAGCGTAAGGTTCTTTACCTCTCTGCTTGGCCTATTTGAATCTTTGTAAAGAGCAAGCAGTTCTCGAAATTCTTTAATATTAAAACCAAACTTACGAGCTTTTCCTATGTTCATTGCTTGAAAATTTTCTCTATACACTCCACTTATTGGATAGTTTATTTTGATTTTTAAGGGAGTTCAAGATGGATGTAGTTAAAGCTCATAGAACGATGACATGGACTTGTATTAAAACGTGGACTATCGCCTCTAAAAACACTTTATGGTGTCTTTTAGGTTGTTCTATAGGGGACTTCGGGACGATTGCTTACTTTCAGTTTATGAAAATTGATTGGACAGTAATAGCTATAATGGCCCTCGCGATTGTCAATGGTTTAATTACTTCGATACTTCTGGAAACTGTCATTCTCAGCAAACAGTTGGGCCTGGTAAATGCCTTTCGAACAGCAATTGGAATGTCTTTCATATCAATGGTTGCGATGGAAACTGCTATGAATGTGACAGACGTCTTTTTTACCGGTGGCGCTGTTTTATATTGGTGGGTCATTCCAATTATGTTGATAGCTGGCTTCCTTACCCCACTTCCATTCAATTACTGGCGAATCAAAACCTTGGGAAAGAGTTGCCATTAATCAAATAAATACTTTTTTTACTAGCCTTCATCTTAAATATTATCTTGTCAGTATTTCAGAATAATTCTGGAATTCTCAAAATTATTAGTGCCTTTATTATTAAGCTCCCCCTTTGTTTGTCGGTTCTAAAAACGGACTTTTATGACCAGCAAGTACATCCCTGAGTGCATTTTGCAGCCAAATCATCATTTCTGGATCGAGTTGCTCACCCTTTGGTTCGTCAGAAAGTAACAGATTAGGGACCCCTTGGGTCCGGAGCCAAGTCATGTGATCGTCAACAGCCTCACAAAAACCTTCTTGCAACTCTCTTATGAGTTGCGGGTCATATTCCTTTAATTCGTTTAATTCAGTCATTGCACTAATGAACTTGATTCGCCCACGATTATCAGTCATTTCGGCCTTACCTCATAAACTCTAATTAAGAATTTTCTTTTGTGAGAAGTTTTTCCTATACATTTCGCCATGAATTTCTAACAGAGATCTAATACTATATGTATCAAGAGCCCCTTTTTGGTCATCACGTCTAATGTGCTCAAACTCTGGATCTTGTTCCCATTTCTGAACAGTGTCAATTCTAACCCCATACGATAGGGCAATAGTTTTTAAGGGATCTGGATCCATAATAAGTTTTTTTTCTACGCAGTATCGATAAAAAACTGCATCTTCTATTAACTTTTTTTGAAGTGTTTGTTTTGGCATTACACTCTTACCTTGTCGATAGTTACAAATGCTATTGAGAACGATCAAATAATATTCTTTAGGGGGTTTATTTTATCAACTGCCGTTAGATAAATTATTCTTGATTTTGAGCCCTTTACGATAAAGCCCAATTAATCGAGATATTTCATTGTAGGAAAGAGGATTATCCATTGCTGTTAATGTGTCACCCTTAACACCAATTAACAAACGTGCGGCTAATTCTTTTTCTCCAACTTCTTTTGCCATTTGAAATAAATTCCAAGCCGGGCGTTCAATATCCGTGTCGTCAAAATCGTTCTCTTTACTGGCATGACAGCCTGAACAAAACTCATCATGTAACGCTTCAGCTTTAATTCTAGAACCCTTCGTCTTATTAGTTGGAAAAATATTTTTGGTTTCAAATGGGAAAACACCTAACAATTCATTAACCCAAAATGTTGCTTCGCTGAATTTTTCATCGACAAGAGCTCTTTGAAGGCCAACTACAGAATTTTCTGGGGGAAATGGTAACAGTGAATTGTTTTCTCGTGCTTTACGAATTAACAGTGAAAGTGGTGCACTTGCTCCAAGAAGCCTATCCTTGAGACCTTTTTGAATAAGTGGAAGACCACTAAATTCACTCATTCGTCTCAGGTCACCTTTCATTACAACTAGTTCGGCTGCTAACCTGTTTTCTGCTAGGGAAGTTGCATTAGAAATGGAAACAGAAAAGGTGACCCAGGTAAGAAGAAGCCCTACCCAAGCCACCAAATTTCTAAAGACAATCCTATAAAAGATCATGTCTTAAAGCTCTCAAGTCTCACCAATTAGTTTATCTTTGCTGTCTCTTGAATCGGCAATCCATTATCAGCTGTCCATTCAGCCATGGAACCATCGTACATTTTTGCCTCTTTGTTTCCAAGAATTTCGTGTGAGACAAACCAACCTAAAGAAGCCCAGTGACCAGTGTTACAGAAATTTATCTGAGAGCCTTTTGTTGGTATGCTTGCATACGTATATAATTTATTCAATCTAGCAGGACTGCTGAACATTCCACCACCATTTTTTGTAAGCCAGTTCTCAGGTAGACTCTTAGAATTAGGAATAGTTCCAAAACGAGTTGCCTTTGGGTGTTTGTTAATGCCAATAAATTGGTTATGAGGTCGGTTATCAACTAACACTCCATCAGTTTTAGAAGCTTTACTGACATCTGCTTTGTTAATAATCATTGCTTGTTGAAGGCTACCTTTGAAACTTTTAGCAGCTACCTTGACCATTCCTTTTTCAAGAGGATTTACAGGCTTCTTAGTCTTTGCATCCATGTCTTTTAAATACGCAACCATGCCTCCATTTAGTATAGAGACATTCTCATGACCTAGAACCTTGAACGTCCAGTAAACACGTGTTGCTGTACCAACATCCAGCGCTTTGCCTCCATTAGGAATAATAACAACATGGTCATTATTACCAATTCCAAGGCCTCCAATTAGTTTCTCAAGTTTAGTCACCGGTGGAAGCATGCCAACTATTTTATCTTTATTAGCGACTCTCCAGCCTCCCATTAGGTAGTCTGTCCAGACTGCACCAGGAATATGGCCACGCAAGTAATCTGCCTTAGTTTTCCCAGCAAGTGGTCCACGTACATCAAGAAAAACAATACCTTCTTTTCCAAGGTTATTTTTTACCCAGTCTACTGATACGAGTGGTGTTGCTGCTTGCGCCTGACCACCCATGAACAAAAGACACGACAATATAATTAATCCAAATAATTTATTCATTTTTTTATTCCTCTCAGTTATTTAAGTGTTTCTTGTTTGTTGATAATTAACCCGCTTATTAGACTGTAATAGTCAAATCGGCTGCGAGAATTGCCGTTACAATTGAGTCCCAATCTGTATTGTCTAAAGTTGTGTTACTTATGTCGATTCTCGTCAAGGTATGCTCTTTTTCAAGTAGCTTAACCGATCCAACTATCGTGTCGCAGTCTGGAAATAAATTTGTATCAAGCTGTAATATTTTCATTTTTAGTGCACCCTAAACATTTATAATGCTGTCAGAATTAGAAATGGCGCCTGCTAAATCCTTAGCATTTAGAAAAACTAAGTCGTTTGACATACTGGGTACTGTCGTTTCAGGAACTATGTCGGAAAGATCAAGCAGTTCAGCCTGAAGTTCATTCTCAGCTGTCTCCTCTACTGCCTTAGTCATAAACACCAAACGGATATCATGTCCAGCTACTGTTAACCCTGCAGCTACACGCATGGCCTCAGTGTGGTCTCTTCTTCCTAATACAAGTATTCTTTTTTTTCCCAAACTTCTCACTGCTCCTATATTTACAAGCTAATTACGCGATCGACCTCAGTCATCATTGAGCTATTAATTGTCTGGCTGCCCAATTCAACAGGGCAGCGTGTATCCACAACTAGAGTGTCCCAAGAGTGTTCACATACGACTACTCTTTGGGCTGATTTTATAGCTTCTTGACAAGCGGTTTCTTTAATAAGTTCGACCCCATCATTGGTAAAAAAGCAGCCCCAATTTTCTCCTGCACGCGACAATCCCTGCATCAACGGCACTGCTATTTTTCCACTTTTTCTTGTCGTAATGACCAATAAAGTGTTCATTGTTTCTGACTCCAACGTTGAGAAAAAAAGAAATAAAGCGTGGCAAATATCATTCCAAATGCAAGAGCTACTACAACCAATGTCCATGTTGGCTCAAAAAAATTGGACATTTGGGCTGGTTCTGTCCTGATCTCTCTATCAGGATAAGTTGCAGCATTTACACTCATGTTACTGTCAGCTGACCACTCTGCCCATCCTCCCGGGTAGACGCGGGCTTTCATGTTTAATCCTGCATGCAACAGCGTTAACATGGCTAGTCCTTCGAATGCATTATGCCCATATATAATAATGTCGCGATTTTCTAGACCAATTAAAGCACCTGATTTGGCAAGAGAGCGAAGACGGGCATGTGCAAAATGCATTGCGCCAACGATATGCCCACCACGTAAACCTCTGACAGAAGCACCCCAGAACTCTCTCTCACTTCGGCCATCAATGAGAGCCAAAGAAGTGTCTAAAGCAAGAAGGCTAGCAAGTTCATTTTTCATAATCATTTTTTTATCACGAGCTATCCCATGGTAGACAGTTGATCGAGTTTTCATACGCTCAATTCCCGGACCCAAAACCGAATCTGAGAACCCACCACCAAGCCTCATTTGCTGGGTTAAAATAGAAACTCTTTTCTGACCGGCAATAAAAAGAATTCCTCCTATGAAGTCTCGTTCCTGCGCCTCGTTACCAACGACTAACACATGCTCATGGCCACTTAATCCTGTAGTACCAAGCAACCAATATATATTTACAAAACTCGCAAGACGTTTGTGTGGTCCAAAAAAATCAGTGATAGGCAGACACTTTGCTCCGCGGACACTTTTTTTAAGACATTGTTCAAGTGGCCGTGCGTCTATGACCAAAGCTCCTTGTTTTATAGTTTTTTGACCATCATTCACATACTTGTAATTTGGACCTGCAAGGGCTTTTTGCATAGCGACCCAAAATAGAAGTAAGGTCAATAAAAAAACAGTGGAATAGATTCGAAAAGAAATTGTAGGATCCTTTTTATTTTAGCAACCTTGTATACGTACTCTTCTTACACTCTCGCCAACTGCATTAGTTGTCACTGGAGGACTCTCAATGAAGTAATCAAGCATTTCACTTATTGAAACGATGCCAAAGTCACCAAGATCAAGATCTGGAATTTCTCCAGCTTCAACACTCTGACCACTCTTAGCAATTTTCTCAACAGATAGAGCTGCATAGGGGTAAGCAAATGCAGCTAACCCTAGAGTTATAATCAAAGAAAGTGCGCAGAAAATAAGACTTATACGATCCAAAAAAAGATTCTCCCCTAAAGCGTGTCTCTGAGAAAACACAAATACATAGCTCCAAAAGCAAGAACAAAAAATATAATGTGGGCAATAGTCTCAAAGTCTAAGCTCAATTCTTATTCTCCCTTGTAATGGCGCACCAACATATCCACGTCCAAAGCCTTGCCCGTTTCGGGATGAGTGACAGAGGGTGTAAAAAAAGGCACTCCATTTTTACTTGTGCGGGTACTTTCTAGTGGAAAGACATAAACATAAAATAAGACACAAGCGCTTAAAGCTGTAATAGCGCAGACAAAAATTCGCATGATTATGTTATAGAGCATTGCTAAAACTTCCGTTTAATTTTTAATCACGTAAACTTCCCAGCACCGTGCAGCTTTGATAGTTTCCAAATGGGAGGAATTTAGTTCATTCAACATTGGTGGGATGGCTTCAACTGAGGAGGGATTATCAATTAGCACCTCGATAACATCCCCGCTTGCACACGCAGCCAAGGCTTTTTTTGTCATTAATTGTGGACGGGGGCAAGAATCACCAATGCAATCAATCTTTTGAGTGATGTTGTATTTTTCTCCATTACTGAGTGCGACCGTGCCGCCTTCTCTTTCTTTTTCTTCTTTTTTCTTTCCTGACCCAAAAATTCCCAATGATTCCTCCCTCTATTAAATCTTGTGCAACTTATTCACCAGCCCCCAAATTCTTGCGTGATTGGACTATTAGGAAGCGATGGCAGTGTTATTATTTTGCTTTCTTTCCTTACGGATAATCGCTCGATAAATTACAAACAGGATCAAAGTTTGAAGTAATCCAAAAACAACAGCTGGCACTCCATATTTATCCTGCAATGTTCCAGCATTGCTGTATCCCAACTGTAAGGCCTCAAAATTTGGATCCCCGGTCATGCTTGCAGCAGTCGGTGGCCAGTAATTGATTGACCAGAGCAAAGAAAACAGGAACATGCCGATAAATGTAAAAAGCAAGGCCCACAAGGCTCCAACATTACCCTCTCCTGTCTTGACCCAAGTCGAAACTGTGCATGCTCCGGCTAACACCATGCCAATACCAAATAAGAACAGCCCAACAATCTGATTTAATCCAACATCAAATTTCATCGGATTGCCTTCACCAAAGGTTATGAATGTGGTGAAGCCCATAGTTAGTATCATCATTGCCATCAGCAATGCCTTGGTGTTACGAAAGGTCTTAAATAAGATAGCATCACGCAAAGCTGCAGTGTTACAGAAGCGAGAACGCTGAACCAAAAGGCCAACGACAGATCCAAAAACAAAAGCAACAAGTACTTCGCCTACTACAGTATCCAAATCAACTAGCCTTCTAAAAATTTTTTGTAAATCATGGAACCAACCCAAGCGCCGGCAATTATGCCCGACATTGATAAATAGCCCCCAAGGTTCATTTCTGGTGTTAACCCGAAGAAAGTGGAAACGTTGCAGACAAATGCCATACGGATGCCAATTCCCATTAGCAGTCCACCAATTGTAATTAAGACCCATTCTGATAGACGGCGGGGAAAACGAATAAAAAATTCTTTACTCAGAACAGCCCCAACAAAGGCACCAAATAACATGCCAAGGCTAATGTAAATCTTCCAGTAACCAGCATCTGGCCTGAATACGAGAGACCAAAAGGGGACACGATTAAGATCATCACCTATAAAAAACTGCGCTATAATACCAGTCATCATCGTTTCGCCACCACCGACAGTCCAAGCGCCAAGAATCAAAAACAAAAAAATATCAAGCACAGCAATCGCAGAGAGAGCTATAACTGGATCCAAAGATTTCTTAAAGAAGTCCATTCTCTCTTTCCTATTTAAACACTACTAAATTATCGTAGCGTATGAAGTGCCTCAGTGGTGGTATTTATTGCTATTATTTTTTTTTAAAAATATATCTTTAAGATTGCTCATTATTTTGAATTCTTAGAAGTTTCAAGAGAAACCATATGAACTGCTTATAAGAGGGCGGCACAAAACAGAAAAGGTTAAAAGCCTATGTCAATTTTTATTGAAACAGATGATTTCCTTGACCATATGTTCACTGCTTGTACGACTGATCAAATAAATGAATTCATTCCACAAAAAAAAGGTTTTCGCATTCATGGTCACAGCACCACAATACGTCTGGAGCAGGCTTTCTGGAATGTACTTGAGTGGATGGCTTCTAATCGAAATGTATCCCTTGCAGTCTTGATTGAAAATATTCACGATCAATGCATGGTCGCTAACGACAAAAATTTAGCTTCTTGCCTTCGGGTTATCTGTCTTAAATATATCAATATATACTCAGACTAACGTCACTCTTAAATTTAATTAATACAGATCTGACAAATTGACTTAAGACAGCCTTTTTAGTCGCCCGTAATTCCAGAGGCAGATATGTACCAAGGATAAACAATAAGACCACACCTATAAATGTGTCTGTAAAGAGAACCTCATGATTACTGTGTATGTTTTTCTGGGTACATTAATAAGTGTTGTCGGTTCATGAATAAGTGTTGTCGGTTCATGAATTTTAGCTTTCATTAAATCATCTTGTTTCATTAGATTATGTGTTATCAACAACTCGGTTTGCTAGATCTTTTTGCCGACGCCAAAAACGTTGAAATCAAGTCTTTTTGGTTCATGTTATAGGGAATATTTTTTCACCATTCGTCTCCAAAAGATCAAACAGCAGTTCATGAGCACTGACAGCCTCATTAAGAGTTGGTAACTTTGACCTTCGAGTACCCTTCACGTGTTGTAGCCACAAACGTGTTTGAACAGATGCATCAACATTGAAAAAATTAGCAACCTGTTGAGTTACGTAACCTTGTCCATATAGGTAATTCGGATGATTTGTATTCTCCAATCTTTGATGACTAGACACACCACCAAGGTGGTCAATAACCAACTGTTGGTGTCCCTGAGTGATGACACAGACAACAGAAGCTGAACTTTCTGCTTCAACGCGAAGATAAAGGGTGGAGCCGTCAGAAAACTCAAAAAGACCGTAACCTCCAAAGTCCTTAAATCGCTCTCCCCGGCCACTGCCAATGGGGGGATGCTCTAGCTTCCCGCAAACAAATTGGCCAGGCTCGCCACCTGATAAATAAAGCGCCAAGTCAATCCAATGAATACCGCCACAACCTAGACCTATTGCACCGGCATTAACTGTCATTTGTGATCTAGAATTAGTATTGAGAAATTTGTCAAAAATAGGGTGTTCTCTGAATATGTTATTACAACGAATGTCAGATTGAACCTGATTGGCAAGTGCTTGAATTTTATGAATATTATCTCGAGACTGTTCTATAGGCTTTTCAACCAAAATGTGGGCGATGTCTAAGGCTATGACTTTTTCAAAACGTTTAGCCCTATCTTCTGCAGTTGCGGATAGTATTGCAGCGTTAAATTTACTTCCAAGATCCGCTGCTAATTCTATTGAAGAAACGATATTAAGGGTTCCTTTATATTCACACTCATTAAGAACCTGACGCACTTCCTTATCGATGTTACGACGATGGTGAACTATCGAAATTTCATCAGCTTCTTTAGCAACACCACGCAGGTGTCGCAAACCCATTCGGCCAGCCCCTATAAGCAGCACGCTAAACACCTACAAGCAAACTCCTAACTATCATGCTGATTAAGCAAGCAATCACATGAATTGACGCCTAAATAAGATTTCAAATTTTATCTCACTAAAATAAAAGAACTATGCATTTTTAATGACTCTGGAAATATAATAATTTTTAATATGCAGTATCTAAAATACGTCATCCTCTAAAAAAAATTTTAAAGGATTCTTGAATCATTACACGCTCACCTTGTCGATAATTTGATCTGCAATTAAACACGACACAACAGTATCTTTGAAGGGTATATTTTTTCATCTACCTTTAAATAAAAATTACCTTTGGTATTGGGTCCCTTTTAACAAGAGAAAAAGTGACTAAATTCACACATTAAACTTAACCGACTTACGTAATGGACAGGAGGAAAAAATGTCAGGAGATGATGTTGTTGGTGCACTGTGGGTAATCAATATTGTTGCAGGAATATTAGGTGTGATGTTTGATACTAGCAAAGAAAACACTTATCGGGAAAAGGTAGTTGTCTTTATTAAGTATTGTATTATTTGGCCCTTCACTCTTCTTCAGATAATTTACAACACACTAATTAAAGGGCGAAAAAAGGATATTGAAAAGTAGCAGTCAAGACAACCTAAGGAATTATTATGCGGTCATTATTTTATGCAATGCTTTTAACCATATCTTTTGCGTTTGAAGGAAACGTGCTAGCGGCCAATGAATTAAATGGAAAGGCAGTATTATGCAAAAGTAGCATTACACAGTTTCGTCCATCCCATCCAGTTTGGGGGCTTACATTTGTAGGAGGTAAAGTAATAAGACATGAAGTGAATGGTTTTTCAATAACACGAAGATTAGGTTCCCCATATACACTTACCGGAACCACAACTGTGACGTGGAGTAGTGGGTATTTAAATCGAAGTACACTAAAGACTAAGGATGGATATTGTTTAATTTCTACCTATGAGGAAATTACTAAAAAACTAAATGAAATAATTGCGAATGCAAAAAAGAAAAATAAGATTTGAGAAAAAATATTGTGAAATCTCATACGACGAGTTTTCTTACGCAAAAAATTAGATGGCGGCGTTGCAACTAAAAAATTATTGGCATGGGAGAAATCGATATCGACTGAATGATTACTACTCAAATTTTTATGTGGACGATATAAGTGCAGGCAATTCATTTTTATAGTGCTAATCATAATGTTTCCAGTTAACTACGAAAAAGAAAAGAGGAAAAATTGTTTATCGAATTTTTAAAACACAGACGATCTGTTACAGCAAAAAAAATGTCGCCTGGTAAAGTTACCAAAAAACATCTTCAGCAAATTCTGGAAGCAGGTTTGAGGGTTCCCGATCATGGAGCTCTTAAGCCCTGGCGCTTAGTTGTAATAACTGGTGCAAAACGAAAAATAATTGATGAAGAAGTAATCTTTTCTGAGTTCAAAAAAATCAATCCAGATGCTAATGCTGAAATCCAATCAATAGAAAATTGTCGACTACAAAGAGCTGATGTTGTGATCGCTGTAATCTCATCTCCAGTAGAGCACAAAAAAATCACACGTTGGGAGATGCAATTATCTGCTGGTGCTGTATGTACAACTTTGCTCTACGCTGCTCAATCGTTAGACTACGCTGCACAATGGTTAACAGAATGGTATTCTTATAATGAACAGATGCTTATGACACTAGGAGGTGTGCCTGGTGAAGATCAAATTGCAGGATTTATATACATTGGTGAGAAAACAACTATACCATTTGAACGCACGAGGCCAGAATTGGAGACGATTGTTTCGTATCTATAAAAAAATATTTTTTTACACCACACCTCCAAATATTAAAGCGACAAAAGCCCAAAAATACTAGATTGCCTCACACTGATTATAATCCTTGATTTCAAAACACCAATTATTTTTTATAGCATTCTAATTTCTTAGACTTGCAGCTGTGCACACTAGCAACCCAAGTCAATGTTTATTCCACATTTTACGCACTGTCTGTGTCCGTGAACCCAAATTACTTGCAACACGGTCGCACACATTGGATATCTTTTTTCACAATAACTTGGTGACACTTCTCCATATCTGTCCTGTGAATTCATCAAATAGATTCTCTAGTTTTATTCTATATTTCTCATTGCTGTAAAATTTTTATTTTTTTATCCAAAACCAATAAGTCTTATAATTTTCAATCTTCAAATTCTTAGACGGATCTCTTAGAAATATGATCGTCCGTAATAAAGAGTGAAATTATAGAAAAATAGAAAAAGCCAACTTCTTAAGTTATACCCGTGTTGCAAGCCTGTACATCATACGCGCTGAAGTCGGTGCATAAAATAAGTTAAGCCCTCTATATTCGCCCCATATTGCTTAAAATACTTACGTAGATCCGTTCTTTGAAGCTTTGTATGCCCAACTGCAAATTCTGTTTTTTCGATTTTATAGTCCATTGGCTGTACCATAAATCGCTCTTTTTCGATTTTATCAAAATCAAACTGACTCCAAAAATTTTTTCTACTATCAACGTCAAAGGGATAAAAAAAACAAGAAAATACTATTGCAAACTCTTGGTTAGTTTGAGAAGGTCAAAGTTGTTCCAGGTGCTAAAATCTTTTAAGAACAATCAAATTTGTGGAGTTTTAGATTGACCGAGTATTTTAATCGGGCAGGATTGCAGGTAGCAGAAGCACTTGTTCAATTTATTGAACATCAAGCATTGCCCGGTACAGATATTTCAGCTGAAGCTTTTTGGGCAGGGATTGCAGGCTTGATTGGCAATTTGGGACCTAAGAACCGAGAGCTTCTTGACCGACGAAGAGAATTACAAGCCAAAATAGATCAAAGGCATATAAGTCGACGCAACGAGCCTCACGATCATGAAGCCTACAAACAATTTTTGATTGAGATTGGATACCTTCTAGAGGAGGGTCCAGATTTTGAAATTGAAACCCTAAATGTTGACCCTGAAATTGCGTTAACTCCCGGACCTCAGCTTGTGGTGCCAATAACTAATGCAAGATATACCTTAAATGCAGCTAATGCCAGATGGGGTAGTCTTTATGATTGCCTTTACGGCACTGATGCAATGGGGAGCCTACCCCCAGAGGGTGGCTATAATCGTGGACACGGTGCACGCGTTGTTGCTCGCTCAAGAGTGTTTCTTGATACTGCTTTTCCAATTCTTGGAATAAGTCATGCTGATGCGCGTCGTTATCATGTTCAAGACGGCCAACTCTTGATAAATGACTACCCTCTCGAGCAGCCTAAAAAATTTGTTGGCTATCGTGGTAATTCAAAAGCCCCGGAAGCCGTTGTACTGTGCAATAACGCTCTCCACGTAGAGTTGGTTTTTGACAGAGCCCATCCAATAGGTGGCAGAGACCAAGCCTTGTTGGCTGATGTTGTTGTCGAAAGTGCCATTTCTGCAATTGTGGATTGTGAGGATTCTGTCACATGTGTTGACGCAGAAGATAAAGTGCTCGCATACGAAAACTGGCTTGGTTTGATGAAAGGTGATTTAGAAGAAACCTTTGTTAAAAATGATTTGAGCATCACCCGCAGGCTTAATCCTGACCGTATTTATACTGGTGCAGATGGAAAAGATATTAAGCTCAAGGGACGAGCTCTTTTGTGGATTAGAAATGTTGGGCACCTAATGACAAATCCAGCTATTTTAGACTCAAAAGGGAATGAAATCCCAGAAGGTTTGTTGGATGCTGCTGTAACTACGCTAATTGGGATACATGATCTAAGACGGCAGGGTGGAAATTCAATAAAGGGGTCAATTTATATAGTAAAACCAAAAATGCACGGTCCCGAAGAAGTTGCTTTTGCAAACGAAACTTTTAGTATGATTGAGAAGTTCCTTGGCCTTCCGGAATACACAGTAAAAATTGGTGTTATGGATGAAGAACGTCGGACCAGTGTCAATTTGAAAGAATGTATCCGTGCAGCAATGAAACGTGTTGCTTTTATCAACACCGGTTTTCTTGATCGAACCGGTGACGAACTTCACACCAGCATGGAAGCAGGACCATTCAGCCGCAAAGATTTCATAAAGCGTAAAGGATGGATTACTGCGTATGAAAACCAAAACGTAGACATTGGACTTGAATGCGGGTTTTCAGGCAGAGCCCAGATTGGCAAGGGTATGTGGGCAATGCCTGATCTAATGGCTTCAATGATTGAGCAGAAGATAGAACACCCAAAATCAGGAGCAAGTTGTGCTTGGGTTCCCTCTCCTACCGCTGCAACTTTGCATGCACTACACTATCATCTAGTTGACGTTTTTGCCATACAGAAGGGCCTTATAAAGGTTGGTCGTCGTGCTTATGTAGATGCCCTCTTAGATCTTCCTTTGGCGGCTTACCGAAAGTGGACCAAAGACCAAATTATCCGTGAAGTAGAAAATAATGCACAGGGCATACTTGGATATGTTGTGCGTTGGGTTGACCATGGCGTAGGCTGTTCAAAAGTGCCTGATATTAATGATGTAGGTCTAATGGAAGACCGCGCTACCTGTCGAATAAGTTCACAGCACTTGGCTAATTGGCTACACCATAATATTGTAAGCTCAGAGGATGTTATGGATGCTATGAAAAAAATGGCTTGTGTAGTTGATCAACAAAATGAGTTCGACGAGTGTTACGTCCCTATGTCTCCCTCTTTTAAGGGCTTAGCCTTTGTTGCAGCCTGTGACCTAGTGTTTAAGGGATGTCAGCAACCATCTGGTTACACCGAACCTTTGTTACATCAACGACGGCTCGAAAAAAAATATCTAGTAGCCAGTGCTAATTGACTAATACGGGTTCATCACTCGAAGAGGCGCTAGCAATCGCCAGTAATACTGATTATGGCCTACATGCCACTGTCTTTGCTCGAAATATAGATCGGGCTATTTGGATGGCATGGCGGCTACCATGCGGTACGATTTCGGCGAACGATTTTTCTGAGGGTGATATTAAAACGCCGTTGGTGGTTATAAACAATTCAGGCTATCTTGCACGGGATAATGGAAGAAGCGCTGGAACAATATCAACAGACCAAGACCATATGGATTACAACTAGCGGGTAATTGTGCAATAAAAACCACTTCAGGACAGACCCGAATCCTACCCAACGCGGGGGACAAATTTATATTTTTAAAAGAAAATAAAAAAAGTTCAGTATACTTTGTGGTTGCAAACGTCCTTACAAATTTTGATCGAAGTAACATAAAATTATAATTGAAGGTCGTCAGAGGTTTAAAAAGATTTAGTTTTGTATGGGGAGCTAAAGATTATTGAAAGAACTTTTAAGATCTAATGACTTGGTTCATCTATCATGGATTCGGTCTATTTTCAAAGAAGCTGGCATCCAAATTTTTGTTATGGATGAACATATGAGCGTCTTAGAAGGAAGCGCTAACGCTATCCCACGCAGGGTTATGGTTAGTGAACAAGACCATGTACAAGCAATGAAGGTGATGAAAAATGCAAAATCTAGGCTAGACCTCTAAAAATGCCATGCCTCACACATAATTTTATTCAACCTTAGCGTTGGGGGTTTTAAGACCATCAAACAAGGAACTTCTGTATCAAATTTCGAATTACTTCTGTGTACTCCATAGATATCCAAATCCCAATCCCGATGCCTATAAATATCTTGATCAAGCTTTTCCTCCTATAATCTTCAGAATAAACTTTCGTGGGGTCTTCCAGTCAAAAACTCATCGAGTGAGCTTGGGGTCTCACTATAATTATTAGTGTTCCATCGTTTTGAGTTTGGTTGAACTTTTTGAATTAGGTCAAAAACAAGTGAATTTGGCATCTCGACAAATCCATAATACCCTCTTGTTTTCCCTTTTCTATAGACATTTTTGAGTTCTTTGTTATTGGGAAACTGATCTGAAAAAAGGTCATATCTCTCTTGGGAAAGATTATCTCTCAGCCACCAGTGAGCTTTACCATCTAAAACCTCACTTATCATTGGTTCCAGAACTTTTGTGTCCATTAAATATAATAAGACAAATGTAGCCAAGAAAGAACAACCAAGTAGAGGCTGTTTCCAACGAAGATTATTATCGGGATATTTTTCTCTAATCTCTTTGCAAATGAGTTCGTCAGCTAGATTTGATCTGATTGACTTTGAAAGTTTATCTACCTGGTCAGGCGTATATGGGCACCTCTCAAACTCCAACACATCATAACGATTATGCTCCTGACGAAAGATACGTTGTTTCCCATCAACGACAGTCATCCACTTACTATGTTGTGACCAACTCATCACAACCTGCAAACTGTGTAGTTGATGGTATTATAGCCAATATCTAGTTGGTTGTACCGCATTGAATAAACAATACAACATTGAATAATTGATAACCAGTTTTGTATTCTTATATGTGCTATACTGAATACAGCCTTGGTTAGCTAGTAGTGTTGAAGAGTAGTTCTAACAAGAGGATTATAATTATGAGTGCGAATAAAGAAATTTCAATTAATGTTAACTTATCTGGAAGGCGACCACCACCACCACCTGTTTAATTTTAAACATAAGGTCAAAAATGAATAGTTATATCGCTACCGATTATAGTGTGACATACAGTTTTATAAACTGAGATAACGCATCCCCATGTACAGAGTAGCATTTCTAATTAGTATTCTGAATCATGAAGCCAATGGTAAAACCATATAATCTAACCTTGCCACATACTGGCTTATCTTTAATTTATACTCAAAGACCTCTAATTACGACTGACAATATTTTTTTTCATATTTTGTAGCGTTTCTTCAATGTGACAAACGAACAGAACCAAAATTTTCTGTATTTCTTGTACGGCAAGTGTCGTTGCAAAGGCAGTCTTGATGGATACTTTGGCAGGATATTTATAAATCCCTGTGCTAATTGCGGGAATCGATATGCTCTCAATCCCGTGTTCTTCCGTAAGAGTAAAGATGGACTGGTAGCAACGGGTAAGGATTTCTGACTC
>Ga0209631_10000916_pt1 | contig 39169 bp, 43 predicted proteins | sample COG_08_FD_184752 | JGI IMG/M metagenome (GOLD analysis project Ga0209631, IMG submission 184752) | Pelagic Microbial community sample from North Sea - COGITO 998_met_08 (SPAdes) (version 2) | ecosystem: Environmental > Aquatic > Marine > Neritic zone/Coastal water | place: Helgoland, sampling... | reverse complement strand
GTATTGGTAAATAAATATTAAATTATTTCAAATACTGCATCAACTTCAACTGCAACACCTAAAGGAAGACTATTAGTGCTCACAGCTGCTCTAGTATGTTTGCCAATATCACCAAATACTGAAACAATTAAATCAGAGGCACCATTAATAACTTTTGGTTGTTCTATAAATTCAGGTGTTGAGTTTACAAACCCTGTAAGCTTTACGCATGATTTTATTAATGTAAGATCACCATCACATGCCTTTTTGGCTTGGGCAATGATACTTAATGCACACCTCTTAGCAGCCAAATATCCTTCATCTGTATTTAAATCTTTACCAAGTTTTCCTTTTATCAATTCTCCATTTTCACCAATTGATATTTGACCTGAGATATATAGTAATTTACCAGTTGTTTTTGTGGCCAAATAGGATCCAACAGGATTATTGGCATTTGGCAATATAATATTTAGTTCTTTTAATTTATCATCTATTTTACTCATTTAATTTTTTTCCATAAATTCTGTTAGTGTTTTACTATTTTTAAATTTTATAAGACTTTCTTTTAATTTAGAACCTTCAAATTTTTTTTTACTTTCATCTATTTTTTTTACAGTAGTATTCTTTAAATCATTAGATTTTTGTTTAAGTTGTAAAGCTGAACACTCCACATATTTTGCACTTAATTTATCAAATTGACTACAATCCATCTCTTCTGCTTGTAAAGAGTTTATAGACATAAAAAAACTTACTAATAATACTAATATTTTAATCATTTTATTTTTTTTCGCGTTTTTTTGTTTTTCTTGGTTTTATCGTATTCTTTTCTTTTCTCAATTAATATTAATGCCTCTTCCATCGTAAGTTCTGTAGGGTCTTTTTCCTCAGGAATAGTTGCATTAAGAGATTTGTACTTAATATAAGGTCCATATTGTCCCTTCATAATCCTTACTGGTTTTTTGTCCTCAGGATGCTCTCCTAAATCTTTAATAATAGATGATGACATCCTACCTGGTTTTGCTTCAGCAATAAGAGTTATTGCTCTATTTAGTCCTAATGAAAACATTTCTTCTACATTTTCTATTCTTGCTGATTTACTATCACATTTTAAATAAGGACCAAATCTGCCAGTATTTAAAATAATCTCTTTATTATTATCTGGATTTATACCTAAATCTTTTGGAAGAGAGCATAGAAATTTAGCCTTTTCCAGGTCTATATCTTCTAATGTCAGTCCTTTTGGAATAGAAATATTTTTAATATTTTCATTTTCTTTTTTAATTTTCTTTTTTGTTTTTTTCTTTTTTGGCTCAATTAGTTTTTCATCTAGTATTGTTTCATATTGTAGATAAGGCCCAAATCTTCCATTTTTTAAATAAATATCATTTCCATTATCATGTTTGCCGATAAATTTTGGTTCAGCTAGCTGAGATTGTGCTGCAGCTTTAGCTTTAGATAGAGGTCTGGTAAATTTACATTCTGGGTAGTTTGAGCATCCAATAAATGCACCACCCCTAAAACTATTTTTTAAACTTAGTGTCCCTGTTTCACATAATTGACAACTTCTACTTATATTGCCATTTTTATCTTTATCAAAAATAAGTTCTCCTAAGCTATCATTTAATAAGTCTAAAACTTCTCTAGTTCTTTTTTCTTTAACATCTGCAACATTGTTATTAAAATCTTTCCAAAATAGTTCTAAAACCTTAATCCAACTTTCTTTACCTGTGGTAATGTCATCAAGCTGATCTTCTAGGGATGCTGTAAAGTTATAGTCTACATACTTAGAGAATAATTTTTCAAGAAATGCCGATATTAGTTTTCCTCTATCTGTCGGGAAAAATCTTTTATTAATAATTTCTGCATAGCCTCTATTTGCTATAGTTGATATGATGCTTGCATAAGTGGAAGGCCGACCAATTCCTAATTCTTCTAGTTTTTTAACTAAACTTGCTTCAGAATATCTTGGTGGTGGTTGGGTAAAGTGTTGTTCATCTAAAAGAGCCTCAATATTAATTGGTCCTTTTTTAACTTCAGGTAATATTGATTCTTCTTCATCTTTGTTTGGAGTGTTATAAATTTTTAAAAAACCATCAAATTTCATAACAGAACCACTAGCTTTACATATTGTTCTATTATCTTCAGTAGATATTGTAATTGTATTTCTATCAAATTGAGCTGATTGCATTTGAGAAGATAAAGCTCGACTCCATATTAAATCATAGAGTTTTAATTGATCTGAACTTAAAAATTTTTTAACAGAAGAGGGTGATCTATTTATATCTGTCGGCCTTATTGCTTCGTGAGCTTCTTGGGCATTTTTAGCTTTTTTACCAGAATAATTTAACGGTTGATCAGGTAGGTAATCTTCTCCAAACTCTGCTTTAATATATTGTCTAAAAGAAGAAATCGCATCAGCCGATAGATTTGTACCATCAGTTCTCATATATGTAATTAGACCAATTGTTTCTCCCTCTATATCAATACCTTGATATAATTTTTGAGCAATTTGCATTGTTCTTGAGGCTCCAAATCCTAATCTTCCTGAAGCAACTTGTTGAAGTGTCGAAGTGGTAAATGGGCCAGATGGATTACGATTTACAATTTTGCTTGAAATATCAGTGATATGAAATTTCTTTTCATTTATTTTGGAAATTGCATTTTCTATTTCACTTTTATTTCTAAAAGAAAATTTTTCAATTTTTTGATCATCAATCTGAACAATGCTTGCTGTAATCCTATTTTTATCTGTGTCTAAAAAATTAATAGTTAATGTCCAAAATTCTTCTGGAATAAATGACTCAATTTCATGTTCTCTCTCTGTAATTAGTTTTAAAGCTACGGATTGAACTCGTCCTGCTGATTTTGATCCAGGTAATTTTGTCCATAGAATTGGTGAAATATTAAATCCAACCAAGTAATCTAATGCTCTTCTGGCCATATAGGCATCAACAAGCAATGGTTCAATTTGTCTTGGGTTCTCTATACCATGAATTACAGCTTTTTTAGTAATTTCATTAAAAACTACTCTTTCAATTTCTTTATCTTTTAAAAGTTTTTTTTCCTCAAGATATTCTTTTACATGCCAAGCAATTGCTTCACCCTCTCTGTCAGGGTCAGTTGCTAATATTATCTTAGATGAATTTTTTGCTGCATCAGTTATTTCTTTTAAATATTTTTTTGAAAAACTATCAACTTCCCATTCCATCTTAAAATTCTGATCAGGATCAACAGACCCATTTTTTGAAGGAAGATCTCTGATGTGTCCATAACTAGCCAAAACTATATATTTATCACCTAAATATTTATTAATTGTTTTTGCTTTTGCAGGACTTTCAACAATGACTAGATTCATAATCAAACAAACTACTCAAAAGACTCTGATAGTCAAATTAATAAATTTTTGTCTTAGTTTCTTCTTGATTTTTCAATCGTTTGACATTTTCACGGTGAGTATAAAAAATAAGAACAAACATTATTAAAAAGAAACTCAATCCATTAGTGTTGCCACTAATATATAAATAAACTGGTATTGAAAACGAAGCTATAAGTGACGACAAAGAGGAATATTTTGACAGAAAAAAAATAATTAACCAATTACTTACAAAAATAAATCCATAAATAAAATTGATTGAAAATAAAATTCCAAGATATGTTGCTACTCCTTTGCCACCTTTAAATTTTAACCAAATTGGAAATACGTGTCCTAAAAATGCAGATAAAGAAGCAAGATATATTAAATCTGGATAATTATTTTTTACGTAAAGTATTGGTATTATAGCTTTTGCAATATCGAGTATAAGTGTTGAATACCCTAAAAACTTATTACCTGTTCTTAGAGCATTGGTTGCTCCTATATTTCCTGATCCAATATTTCTAATATCTTGTTTTAAAAATAATTTTGTAAGAATAAATCCAAAAGGTATTGACCCCATTAGATAAGAGACAAAACTTACTAAAAAAAATTCCATTATTGCAACCTAAATAACTCTTTTCCTCTGACAAATGTGCTAGTTACTTTACCTTGTAATTTTTTATCCTCTATTGAAGTATTTTTTGACTTTGAGATTAATTTTTCTTTTTTTACAATCCAGGGTTTATTTATATCAACAATACTAAAATCAGCATCAGCGCCAATTGAAAGATTACCTTTATTAATTTTTAAAATTTTAGCAGGATTTGATGTTAGGGCTTTAATAATTGTTTCCAATTTAACAGAACCATTATGATAAAGTTCTAAACTTAATGATAATAAAGTTTCAATACCAGAAGCACCAGTGGCTGCTTGAGCAAATGTTAATCTTTTAGACTCTTCATCTTCAGGTTTATGATCAGAAACTATAACATCTATTATTTCATCTTTTAAAGCATTTACCAGTGAAACCCTATCTTCCTCTGTTCTTAACGGAGGTGATAATTTTAAAAAAGTTCTAAAGTCACCTATATCATTTTCATTTAAAGAGAGATTATTAATTGAAACACCGCAAGTAAATTTAATTTTTTCTTTACGCTGTTTAATTACCTCTACTGATTTTTCAGATGATATTTGTGAAATATGATATCTACACTTAATATTTTCTAGAAGTGTTAAATCTCTTTCTATAATTATTCTTTCTGCCACATCGGGTATACCTGCTAATCCAAGTTTAGTTGCAATTATCCCAGAATTTATCATTCCATTTTTTGATAGATCTAAATCTTCTGCATGCTGCATGATTAAGCTACCTAGATCTTTAGCTGAATTCATAATTCTTGACATTAACTGTGTATTTTGAATTGTTCTTATTCCATCAGTAAATGCAATTATCCCTTTTTTTTGAAGCAAACCAAATTCAGTCATATTTGTTCCTTCAATATTTTTAGTTAAAGATGCGCATGGAAAAATATTAATCATAGATTTATCTCTTCCACGTCTTTTTAAAAAATCAACAATTGAAACATTGTCTATAATAGGATCGGTATTAGGCATAGTAACCACTGAAGTTACACCCCCTGAGAGAGCAGCATTACTAAGAGTTTTAAAATTTTCTTTATATTCGTATCCAGGCTCACCAACAAATACTCTCATATCAACTATTCCTGGGAAAATATATTTACCATTTAAATCAATTGGCTTTTCTCTAGTTGGTAAATTATTTATATTTACTTTTTTTCCTATTGCTTCAATTTTACCATCTTCACTAACTATTAATCCGCCATGCTCATTTAGAGAATTATGAGGATCTATTATATTTGCATTTATAAAATATTGTTTCTTCATTTATTTATTCACAAAAAATTTTCAAACAAGCCATTCTTACAGCTACGCCTAACTCAACTTGTTCTTTAATTACACTTTTATTAATATCGTCTGCTAATTTTGTGTCTATCTCAATACCTCTATTCATAGGTCCTGGATGCATTATCAGAGCATCACTTTTTGCATAATCAAGTTTATCTGGAGTTAAACCATAATATTCATAATATTCTCGGTTTGATGAAAGGAAAGAGCTGGTCATTCTTTCATTTTGCAGTCTAAGCATCATCACGATGTCACAATCTTTTAAACCTTTCTTCATATCTGTAAAAGTATTCACACCAAATTTTTCAATTTCTTTAGGCATTAAATTTGTTGGTGCAATTATATTCACTTCTGCTCCAAGCATGTTTAATAAGTAAATATTTGATCGAGCCACTCTTGAATGTAGAATGTCGCCACATATAGCTATTTTTAATCCTTCGATCTTTTTTTTTCTATTAATTATTGTTAATGCGTCAAGTAAAGCTTGAGTTGGGTGTTCTCGTCTACCATCGCCAGCATTGAGAACGGCACAATTTACTTTTTGAGATAACAGGTTACATGCACCTGAATCTTGATGCCTTATTACAATAATATCTGGATGCATAGCATTTAATGTCATCGCAGTATCAATTAAAGTTTCACCTTTTTTAATGGCAGAATTATTTATATTCATAGACATTACGTCTGCACCAAGTCTTTTACCAGCTAACTCAAACGAGCTTTGAGTTCTAGTAGAAGGCTCAAAAAATAAATTAATTTGAGTTTTACCTCTTAAGATATCTAATTTTTTATTTTTACCTTGATTCAATTTAATGAACCCTTGAGATTCATCTAATATTAGATGAACATCATTAATTGACAAATTCTGTATACCTAGCAAATGTTTTTGTGAGATTTTAATAGCTTTATTGGTTTTAGTTGCCATTAAAACCAACTCTATAACTATATTATGCTAGGATGGCAAGTATTAATTATTTAGAAAATCTAGCGCTCCCTGTAGAATAAAAGCTGCAGCATTTTGATCTATATTTTTTTCTCTTTTACTGACATTAACATCTAATTGACTGGAGATATTAAATGCTGCAACTGTAGATAATCTCTCATCCCACAAACAAATAGGTATATCTATTTTATTACTAATATTTGAACTTACATCGTTTACAGATTGAGCAGATCTTCCTAAGGAACCATCCATGTTAATTGGATTTCCAATAATAATACCTTTAATATCATATTCATTAATTATTTCTTTAAGCTTATCAATTAAATCATTGGTATTAGTTTTTAAAATTGTTTTAAATGGAGTAGCTATAGACTGTTTTTCATCTGATATTGATACCCCGATTCTTTTTGAACCAAGATCTAGACCCAGTAATCTACATTTATTAGTCTGTTTTTTTTTAAATTCTTCTAAGGTCATCATATTGTATATTTTAAACTTAAGTGATAGTTTGCGTCATATTTAAATATCATATGAGCATAGATCTTAAAACAATAAAGCATATTTCAAAGTTATCTAGAATATCAGTAGATGATAAAAAAGCTGAAAAACTAGCAGGTGATTTAAACTCAATATTTGATTTTATTGAAAAATTAAGTGAACTTAAAACTGATAATGTTCAACCTCTAACATCTGTAGCAGAAACTACTCTAAAATTAAGACCAGATGAAATTAAAAGTAAAAATATAAGAGAACAAATTCTTAAAAATTCTCCTGCTGATAATGAAGATTTTTTCGTAGTTCCTAAAGTAGTAGAATAATGTCAGATATTACAAAACAATCTTTAAATTCATTAGTTAAAAATATTAAAGAGAAAAAACTTTCTTCTTATGAGGTTACTAAATCTTTTGTAGAAAGATCTGAAAAATCTAAAAAACTCAACGCTTATATAACGGAAGATTTTTCTAATGCTCTTGTTAAAGCTAAAAAATTTGATGATAGTCCAAATTTTGATTTAAAATTACCAGGCATACCTATAGCTGTAAAAGATTTGTTTTGTACAAATGGAATTAAAACTACAGCAGCAAGTAAAATTTTAAATAATTTTATTCCAACATATGAATCTACTGTGACACAAAACATTTGGGATGAAGGTGGAATACTATTAGGAAAATTAAACTGCGATGAGTTTGCTATGGGTTCTTCAAATGAAACTAGTTATTTTGGAAATGTACAAAATCCAATTGATGAAAATTTGGTTCCAGGTGGTTCTTCAGGCGGCTCTGCAGCTGCTGTTTCTGGCCAACTAACTCCGGTTACAATTGGAACTGATACTGGAGGTTCTATTAGACAACCTGCGTCTTTTACAGGTACAGTGGGTTTAAAGCCTACTTATGGAAGTTGCTCAAGATATGGAATAGTAGCTTTTGCCTCATCCTTAGATCAAGCTGGTCCTATGGCACAAAATGTTGAAGATTGTGCTTTATTACAAGAGGTTATTAGCACTTATGATCCCAAAGACTCTACTTCAATCGATTTTAAAAGAAATCAATACAGAAAAGAACTTTCAAAAAATATCAAAGGAAAAAAAATTGGGATCCCCAAAGAGTACAGAGTTGATGGAATGCCAAAAGAAATTGAAGAATTATGGCAAAAAGGCATTCAACATATAAAAAATTGTGGGGCTGAAATCGTTGACATCTCACTTCCTCATACTTCATATGCTTTACCTACTTATTATATTGTTGCTCCAGCAGAAGCCTCTTCAAACCTTGCTAGATATGATGGTGTTAAATATGGCTTTAGATCAGAAGGTCATAATTTAATTGATATGTATGAAAAAACTAGATCAGAAGGATTTGGTTCTGAAGTTCAACGAAGAATAATGATTGGTACCTATGTTTTGTCATCAGGTTATTATGATGCTTACTATTTAAAGGCCCAAAAGGTTAGAAGATTAATAAAAAGTGATTTTGATGAAGCTTATAAACTTGTAGATGCAATTTTAACTCCATCGACCCCAAGTTCAGCTTTTAAAATAGGTGAAAAAAAAGACGATCCAATTTCAATGTATCTTAATGATATTTTTACAGTACCTGTAAACCTAGCAGGACTGCCCGCCATTTCTATACCAGCTGGACATGATGCCAAAGGTTATCCTTTAGGACTTCAAATAATAGGTAAAGCTTTTGCTGAACAGGAAATTCTAGATATAGCTTATGCCATGGAAGAAAAAATTGAATTTAAAAATAAAATTAACGACTGGTGGATGTAGTGAGTAAAGACCTAAGTGAATATTTAATCATAAGAGGGGATAAAGTATATGAGGTAGTTATAGGTCTTGAAGTTCATGCTCAAGTTACCTCAAATTCAAAACTTTTTTCTACATCTTCAACAAAATTTGGTGCAGAGCCTAATACTCAAGTTAGTTTAGTTGATGCTGCTTTTCCAGGTATGCTGCCAGTGATTAATGAATTTTGTGTTAAACAAGCAATTAAAACTGGTATCGGTCTTAAGGCACAAATTAATAAAAGATCCGTTTTTGATAGAAAAAACTATTTTTATGCAGATTTACCTCAAGGCTATCAAATTTCACAATTCAAAGATCCGATAGTAGGCGAGGGTAAAGTTATTCTTGATATGCCTGATGGCCATAAAGAAGTAGGTATAGAAAGATTACATTTAGAACAAGATGCGGGAAAAAGTATACATGATATGGATCCCCAAAGCACGTTTGTTGATCTTAATAGATCAGGAGTAGCTTTAATGGAAATAGTTAGCAAACCAGACTTAAGGTCTCCAGATGAAGTTAATGCTTATATTAAAAAACTAAGATCGATAATGAGATATCTTGGAACTTGTGATGGTAATATGCAAGAAGGATCATTAAGAGCTGATGTTAACGTTTCTGTTAGATTAAAGGGTATAAAAGAATTTGGAACGAGGTGTGAAATCAAAAATGTAAATTCCATTAAATTCATGCAAATGGCAATAAATTATGAAGCAAATAGACAAGTTGATTTAATTGAAGAGGGCAAAACAATTGATCAAGAAACAAGATTATTTGATACTAAGAAAAATGAAACAAGATCTATGAGATCAAAAGAAGATGCTCATGATTATCGATATTTTCCTGACCCAGATTTATTACCATTAGAAGTATCAGATGAATTCATAGAAGCACTTAAAGCTGAAATACCCGAACTTCCTGATGAAAAGAAAAAAAGATTTATGGATGAATTTAAAATCTCACCTTATGAGGCGACAATATTAGTTTCTGATATTGAGGTAGCAAAATATTTTGAAGAAGTGGTTGCAAAAATGGGAAAAAATAAAGACATGAAGTTGGCAGTTAATTGGATTACAGGTGAATTGTTTGCGGTTTTAAATGAAAAGAATTTAGAAATCTCACAAAGTCCAATAAGTGCTAAGAATTTAGCTAAATTGATTAATCTGATTAAAAATGGAACTATTTCAGGAAAAATAGCCAAATCTATTTTTGAGCATATGATGGATGGTGATTTAGACCCACAAATGATTGTTGAAGAAAAAGGACTAAAACAAGAAAGTGACCCTAAAGCATTAGAGACATTGATTGATAAAATTATTAATGAAAATAGAGAAAAAGCTATTGAGTATAAACAGGGTAAAGAAAAATTGTTTGGTTTTTTTGTTGGACAAGTAATGAAAAACTCTGGTGGTAAAGCTAACCCACAAATGGTTAATGAGATACTTAAGAAAAAACTCCAAGAATAAATGGGCTCAGACCTTAAAATTACAGATAAAATTCAAGAATACATACTAAACAATGGATTGAGTTTACACCCAGTTCAAAAAGAAATAATTGAATTTAATAAATCTTTGGGTGAACTAAAAAGAATGCAAATTGCTATTTCTCAAAGCCAATTTCTGCACTTACTAATAAAAACTTTAAAAATCAAAAAAATTTTAGAAATAGGAACATTTACTGGATTAAGCACTCTTTCAATGTCATTAGCATTAGAAGAGGATGGTACAATTCTAGCTTTAGATAAAAATGAAGAGACCACAAAAACTGCAATTAGGTTTTTTAAAAAAGCAAAACAAGATCATAAAATAAATACCATGATTAAACCTGCTTTAGAAAGTTTACAGGAAATTAGAGGTAAAAAATTTGACTTAATTTTTATTGATGCTGATAAAATGAATTATAAAAAATATTATGAAGAAGCTATTAATCTTATCACTAATGATGGTTTAATAATTATAGATAATGTTTTATGGCATGGTGAAGTTGTAGATGAAAATAATAATAATAAATTTACAATCAATATAAGAGAATTTAATGATCATGTATCTAGAGACAAACGAGTAGAAAAAATTATTATTCCACTAGGAGATGGTATGACCATTTGTAGGAAGTTGTAATGTTTGAAGTCTTTGGTTTTTATAAATTTATAAAATTATCATCTCTTAAAAAAAATAGAAATATCTTGGAAAATATTTTAAAAGAAAAGAGTATAAGAGGTACAATTATTATTTCAAACGAAGGTTTAAATGGAACTATTTCTGCAAAACCTGTTGATATTAAATTTGCAATAAATAAAATTAACAAAATTTTTAAATTTAAAGAATTTGATAGTAAAAATAATTCAAAAAGTATTTTTCAACCTTTTCATAAGCTCAAAATAAAAATTAAAAAAGAAGTTGTGCCTATGAACCTTCTTTTAAATAAAAAAATGCAAAAAAAAGATAGCCATGTGGAGCCCAATAAATGGAACAAATTAATAAAGGATAAAAATACTTTTGTATTAGATTCGAGAAAACCATTTGAATATAGAGTGGGTACTTTTAAAAGATCGATTAATCCAGATGTTGCTAATTTTAGAGATTTTCCACAGTTTTTAAATAAATTAGATAAAGCTAAACCGATTGCCATGTTTTGCACTGGTGGTATTCGATGTGAAAAAGCTTCTGTATATTTAGAAAAAAAAGGTTTCAAAAATGTTTACCAACTTAAAGGTGGAATTTTAAATTATTTAAAAAAAGTTGATGAGAAAGATAGTCTCTGGAAAGGTGAATGTTTTGTTTTTGACAACCGTATAAGCTTAAAACATGGCTTAAAAATAGGCACTTATTCAATGTGTAGTGGCTGTCGAAGTCCAATATCAATTAAAGATAAAAAATCAAAAAAATATGAAGAGGGTGTATCTTGCCCTAATTGCTTTGACAGATTATCAGAAATTCAAAAGAGTCGTTTTAGAATGAGGCAAAATCAGATAAATCGTGCTAAAGAGTTAGGTAAAGAACATATCTTTAAAAAAGAATTTAGCTAAAGGTTTAATTTGTCAAAAAATATTCAACTTACAAAAGATCCAATTTGGACATTATTAAGAAAAGTTACAATACCAGCTAGTACAGGATCATTATTTCAAACATTTTATAATCTAGTAGATACATGGTTTGCTGGAAAAATTTCAGCTGATGCTATAGCTGCTATAGCTAAATCATTCCCAATTTATTTTGTAATTATAGCAGTTGGTGTTGGAATAGGTGCTGCAACAAATGCAGCAATAGGAAATTTAATTGGTGAAAAAAATATAAGGAAGGCTTCTTTATTTGTTGCTCAGTCAGTTATTTTTGCAATCATTATTTCAATTATTGTAACCTTATTTGGTTTAAATTTATCAAATTATCTTCTGAGCTTAATGGGTTCAAATATGGAGAGTATACTTTTAACAAGAGAATACTTGGACATCATTTTTTATGGAACTTTTATTGTAATGATACAAATTTCTTTAAATGGAACTTTAAATGCACAAGGTGATACAAAAAGTTATCGAAATGTATTAATTTTTAGTTTCTTTTTAAATATTTTTTTAAATCCGTTATTTATTTGGGGATACGGAATAGTTCCTGGATTTGGAATTGCTGGACTAGCTATAGCTACAGTGATTGCACAGTCAATCGGAACTCTTTATTTGATATATAAAGTTAATTCATGCAAATTGAAAAAATATATTTATCTAAGATGTTTTATTCCAAAATTTAGTTTTCTTAAAGATCTACTAAATCAATCTTTACCTATAATTTTTAGCATGCTGTTTATTGGGGTTGGAATTTTTAATATTTTATATTTTATCGGTAAATTTGGTGATTTGGCTATAGCTGGATATGGTGCAGCTTTAAGAATTGAACAAGTTTTTTTACTTCCTGTTATAGGATTAAATACAGCTGTACTATCAATCGGTGGACAAAATTTTGGAGCTAAAAATTATAATCGTATAAGAGAACTTTACACAAAAGCATTAATTTTTGGCTCATCATTTATGGCTATAGCTGGAATAATTATGTTTATTTTTGCAGAAACTTTTGTCTCTCTTTTTACAGAAAATCTTATTGCTATTGAACATGGAGCAATTTATTTAAAGATAGCAGCTTTAATTGGGCCCATTTACCCAGTTTTTTTTATTACAACAGCTGTTTTTCAAGCCGTTAAAAAACCTATTTATAGTCTATATTTAAGCATAATAAGATTAACAGCTTTGCCATTTTTAAGTTTGTGGTATGTGATAAATATTAGAGGTGGTAGTTATAATGATATTTTTTACACAATCATGGCTACAAATTGGTTCATAGCAATTGTAGTTATCATATTTATTGGATATTTCTTAGATAATGTCTTCAAACAAAAAAAACCACTATTTAGTTATTAAATTTTTTATAATTTTTTTTTCACTCATTTTTCCATTAAAAGCATTAGAAATAAAAATTGTCGATGGAGACACGATACATATTAATAAAGATAAAATTAGATTCTCAGGTATAGATGCTCCAGAATTAAATCAAACCTGTTTATTAAATAATAATGTTGTTAATTGTGGTAAAATTTCAAAAGAGTTACTTATTAAAAAAATTGCAAACAATATTCCAAACTGCATCAAAGAGGGTATAGACCAATATAAGAGAATATTGGCTGAATGTTTTGTTAATAATAAAAGTTTATCAAGTTATTTAGTAAGAAATGGTTATGCTTTTGCTTACAGGAAGTATTCAAAAAAATTTATTGAAGATGAAGAATATGCTCAAAAAAATAATTTAGGTATGTGGTCAATGAAATTTGATTTTCCTTGGGATTTTAGAAAAAAAAATTAGTTTTTTAATCCTTGAATATAAATAAGTTTTATATAGTATTATTTTATGAGTTCATTTGAAGATAGAAAAAAAAGTTTTGAAAATAAATTTGCAAGAGATGAAGAGGTTAGATTTAAAATATTTGCCAGAAGAAATAAGCTTTTAGGAGAATGGGCAGCGACTAAGCTGAATATTGAAGACAAGCAAAAATACATTGAAGATGTAATAAAGTCTGATTTTGTTGAGGCTGGTGACGATGATGTTTTTCGTAAAGTCAAAGCTGATTTTGATAATAAAAATATTTCAAATGATCAGGAAATCCGTACTAAGATGGATGAATTGCTTGAAGTTGTAAAAAAAGATTTTTTATAATTACTTATCTTTAAGTTTTTTTTCAAATTTTCTAACAAAATAAGAAACTATTAATATCAAAACTAAATATTCAAATATTAAAAAAGTATAGATCTCCAAAGGTCTATAAGTTGTTACCACAAGTTCATTTGCTTTACGCGTAAGATCGCCAATACCAATAATCGATACTAGAGAAGACATTTTTAGAACATAAACAAATTGATTACCAATAGCGGGTAAAATATTTTTAATCGCTTGTGGCAAAATTACAAATCTTAATTTATTAAAAAAATTTAATCCTAACGAACTTCCTGCCTCCCACTGGGCTTTTTTAATTGAGTTTATACCTGCTCTAAATATCTCAGCTTGAAATGCACTTTCACTTATGGATAAGGCAATAATTCCAGATACAAATGGACTAAAACTTATGCCAGTCATAATTGGCAGGCCATAATAAACCCATAAGATCAATACTAATAATGGTATAGCCCTAACTATTTCGACATAGCCAATATTAAAATAAGTTAAAAATTTATTTTTAGATAATGAAGGTAAAGCAACCACCATACCTAAGATCATTGAAATAATTATCGATATAACAGAAATAAAAATAGTAGTAGTTAAACCACTTAATAAAAATTTTAGATTAGTTAATCCATTAACGTTATTAGGAGAAAGTATGAACCACCCCAATTCTTGATTACCACAACCAGTAACTAATAAGAATAAAAGTAAAAAAAATATGTTTTTCACTTTTAAATTTATAAAGAATTAAAAAAAAATATCTAACTGATTATAAGCTTTTTAGATTGTATTTAGCTAATAGATCATCAAAAAAACCAGAAGCTTTCTTAATCTCAATCCACTGATTAACATAATTCATCCAGACTTGGTCTTTTTGATCTACCATCATTGCAAGTACAGCTGGATTTTTTCCACCATCTGGAACTATTGCTAATTGAGGGTATGTAATTATAAGTTTATTTGCTTCTGTTGAACTTGTAATATGACCATCAGCTCTACCAGATAAAACTTCTTGAAAGTCTCTTGCAGGAGCTTCAACAGATTTTAATTTTGATTTTGGAAAAAATTCTTTAGCTTTTGCTTCTTGTGAAGTTCCTAACGTAGTAGCTATTGTAACATTTTCATTGTTTAAGGATTCCCAAGTAGGATATTTATTCAAATTTTCCTTAAGAACTAGTGGAACAGTACCATATTTGTAGTATGAATTTGTAAATCCTGCAACTAAAGCTCTTTTAGCTGTTTTGGTAACACTAGTTGAAATATCATACCTTCCAGAAGTAATTCCTGAAACAATAGTTTTCCATTCTGTAGGAATAAAAGTAACTTTAACACCCATATCATTAGCTAGTTCATTCATTACATCTATATCAAAACCTTTATATTTATTTGTCGCTGGATCTTTCATGGTCATTGGGTCCCAATCACCTGTTGTTCCAACTTTTAACTCACCTGATGAAAGTATTTGATTTAATTTTGACTCTGCGTTTAATGAGAAGGGTAAAAGTGCAAATAGCACCACTAAAATTATTTTTTTCATGACTAAATTTACCTGATTTGAGTGTTAATTATTACTATAATCTTGACGCACTATCATTCATCCAGGAAAACAAATGTTCTGAAAATGATCTTCTTACAAATAAGTTTACATTTTCGTTATTTTTATTGTTAACTATTACATCGATTTTAGCTAAAATTGTTTGCGTTACAGAGCCTGTTTTATTTTTGAATTGTTTAAAGTCAAATGGAGAGCCAGTTTGAAATAAATCATAAATCTTAGGACCTTTTAGATTAATCATGACAAATTGATCAGTAACATCTACGACTGCACCAAAATTAGATTTAGAAATATTTTGAGTTAATTTTTCCTCAATTTCATATGTATTTGAGTCTGTAGAATTTAAATCGTTCGAGTAAATCATCCATTCATCGGGGCTTAACCATAAAGCTGTTAAATCTTGACTAGTCGTAGAGGTATTTGGTTCTGTAGGCAGTAATAAATTCAAAGATTTTCCAACAGCTGATAAAAATTCTCTGGTTTTTCCTCTTAGAATTAATTTCATTACTGGTTTTGTCTCACTCATTTCTAAACCAGAATATGTTTTAGTTTCTTTTAACGCTTGATTATAATTAAGCATTTAATCTCTTATTCTCCTTATCTAAAAATACTGGATCTGCAACAGTCACACTAATTGTTTTATTTTCCATTGGTATAAATAATTTTTTACCCATCATATTTTTTCCACCCCTCACCACAGCCAGTGCTATGGATTTATTTAGGTTTGGACTGTAGTAGCTTGAAGTTACGTGACCTAACATTTCAATAGGTTTTTGGTTGGTATCCTCTACAATTTGTGCTCCTTCTTCTAAAACTATTTTCGGATCATCAGTTAATAATCCAACTAATTGTTTTCTATCTTCTCTTATTGTATCGGATCGATATAGAGATCTTTTACCAATAAAGTCATATTTCTTTTTACTAACTATCCAATCCATTTGAAGATCAATGGGGGTCATGGTGGCATCAGTATCTTGACCAACTATTATAAATCCTTTTTCAGCTCTTAGAAGATGCATGGTTTCAGTTCCATATGGAGTGATATTAAATTCTTTACCTGCTTCCATACATTTTTCCCAAACAGATTTTCCAAAATTTGCTTGTATGTTAATTTCGTAACTATGCTCACCAGTAAAACTTATTCTCATTACTCTACATTTAACTTTATCAATTTTGGCATTTTTAAATGACATATGCGGAAAGTTTTCATCGGATAAATCTAAATCTGGAATAACTTTTGATACTATTTTTTTACTGTTAGGACCACAAACACTGATAGTTGCAAAATGATCAGTAACTGAAGTTAAATAAACATCTAATTCAGGCCATTCAGTTTGTAGATAATCTTCTAGTTTACTCATTACATTTGCTGCTCCACCAGTTGTAGTTGTCATAATGTAATGATTTTCATCGAGGCGAGTAGTTACACCATCGTCATAAACCATACCATCTTCATGAAGCATCAATCCATATCGACATTTACCTATTCCAAGTTTTGACCAGGCATTAGTGTAAACTCTATTTAAAAATTCTGAAGCATCTGTTCCTTGAATATCTATTTTACCCAAAGTTGAGGCATCAAGTATACCCGCACTTTCTCTTGCAGCTTTACTCTCTCTTTGAACTGCTTGATGCATATCTTCGGTAGTTTTGGGATAATACCATGCTCTCTTCCACTGACCGACGTTTTCAAATTCTGCATTATTTTTTACATGCCATTCATGTATGGGTGTTTTTCTAAAAATGTCGAAGTATTCTCCGACGTTTCTTCCAACAATAGTGCCAAAAGATAAAGGAGTGTAAGGGGGTCTGAATGTTGTTGTACCAAGCTCACCCATTTTAACGCCAGCTGTTTCAGCAATAATACCTAGGGCATGCATATTTCCAAGTTTACCTTGGTCTGTTCCCATACCGGTAGTTGTATATCTTTTTACATGTTCGATTGATCTAAAACCTTCCCTAAGAGCTAATTTAATATCTTTTGCTGTTGCATCATTTTGATAATCAACAAAAGGTTTTGTTTTGCCCAAAACTTTATCTGATGGAAGAAGCCAAATATTTCTTTTTGATAAATTTTTTGAAATTTCTATTGATAGATTTTCATATTCTGTTTTTTCAATTTCTAAAAAGTTTTTTAGTTGAGTAGGGACAAGATTTAAAATTTCATCTAATTCAAAATCACCATTGCAAGAGCCGATACTAATTTGTTTTGATGGGTAATGATTTGGGATGAACACTTGATCTTCATCTCTAAATCTAAGTTTTCCACCTGATTGTGTAAATAAATGCACAGCAGGAGTCCAGCCACCAGATAAACCCAAACAATCACAGTCTAAATCAATTTTAGAACCAATTACTGATTGACCATCTTTTGAAAGTTGCATAATGGATATCTTGTTAATTTTTTTATATCCCTCAGTATTTACAACAGTATATTCTTTATAAACTTTAATACCGTTAGACTCTACTTCTTCAATAATTTTAGATGATGGTTGTTCTCTAATGTCAACAATAGCTTTTACTCTGATGCCCTTTTTGAATAAAGACAATGCAGTTTCATAAGCACTATCATTATTAGTAAATAATACATTGTCCTCACCACAAGAAACTCCATAAAAATCTATATATTTTTTAATTGCTGAAGACAACAATATCCCTGGACGATCATTATTATTAAAAACCAATGGTCTTTCCAAAGAACCCGTTGCTGTAATTACTTTTTTAGCCCTAATTTTTAAAAGTCGTTGTCTAACCTTATTTGTTCTATCTTTTATTGGTAAATGGTCAGTTAGATTTTCTCTTGCAAGTAAAAAATTATATCCATGAAATGCAGCAACACTTGTTCTTGTTTTAATTTCTAAGTTATCTAGACTTTCTAAATTAGCAATTTCTTTTTCAAGCCAAATTGATGAAGTTTGATTATTTATTTTATGCTGTTCTGAATTTTGATAAATTGTAGTACCACCCAAGTTAGGTTTTTCTTCAACTAATAAAGTATTCAAACCATTTTGAGCTGCAGTTTTAGCAGCCATAATTCCCGAGATTCCTCCTCCAATTACCAAAACATCACAATGAATATATTTATGGTCATAGATATCTGGATCAGGTTCAGCTGGTGATTTTCCAAGTCCAGCTGATTTTCGAATAAAATATTCATATTTCTCCCAGAAACTAGCTGGCCACATAAAAGTTTTGTAATAGAAACCCGCAGGTAAAAGAGGAGACAAAAAGTTGTTTATCCCACCAATATCAAAGTTTACACTAGGCCAGCAATTTTGACTTGAAGCCTCTAAACCATCATAAATTTCAACTTCTGTCGCTCTTACATTAGGTTCTGATAGAGCACTATTATTATTTAGCTGAACAATTGCATTGGGTTCCTCAGAACCTGCAGTCATAATACCTCGTGGACGATGATATTTAAAACTTCTCCCAACTAAATGAATACCATTTGCTATTAAAGCTGAAGCAAGAGTGTCACCTTTATAACCATAATAATTTTTACTATTAAATTTAAAAGAAACACGAGTGGTTTCATCGATAAATTTACTAGTTTTTACTCTTAAATTTTTAGACATTTTAAATAGTGGGGGGTTTTTCACCCATTTTGTAAACTGCTTTTATTTCATCATTAGATGTATCCCTAACCATGTTAAACCATTTTCTGCATCCATGAGCATGATTCCATCTTTCAAATTGAACACCTTTAATATTTTTTCTCATAAATAAATATTCTGCCCATTCATCATCACTTAATTCAGTAGGTTGTTTAGGTCTTACTATGTGAGCTTCACCACCAGCTTTAAATTCGCTTTGCTCTCTTTCACCACAATACGGACAGTTAATTATAAACATTAATGTGCTACAGCTGCAGCTCCGTGTTCATCCACAAGGTCACCACTTACAAATCGATTAATGTTAAATGCAGCATTAAGTTTATGAGGTTCATCATTTGCGATTGTATGAGCAAATAAATCTCCCGACCCAGGTGTAGCTTTAAATCCTCCAGTGCCCCAACCACAATTGAAATATAAACCTTTAATAGAGGTTTTACTAATTATTGGACTAGCATCTGGACAAATATCTACAATACCTCCCCACTGACGAAGCATTTTCATACGACTAAAAATTGGATATAATTCTAAAATTGCATTTAAAGTTCCCTCAACAATATCATGGCTTCCTTTTTGAGAGTATGAAACATAATCATCTGTTCCAGCGCCAATTACCAATTCACCCTTATCTGATTGACTGACATAAGCATGAACCGCATTAGACATTACAACAGTATCTATAATTGGTTTCACAGGTTCAGATACCAAGGCTTGTAATGGTTTGCTTTCTAAAGGTAAACGAATTCCAGCCATATTTGCTATAACACTTGAGTGTCCTGCAGCTACAACACCAATTTTTTTTGTTTTAATAAAACCTTTTGTAGTTTCTATTCCTTCAACATTATCTCCAATTCTTTTAATACCTTTTACTTCACAGTTTTGGATTATATCCACACCCAACGCATCAGCACCACGAGCATAACCCCAAGCGACAGCATCATGACGAGCTGTTCCAGCTCTTCTTTGTAATGTTCCTCCTAAAACAGGATATCTAATATCTGGCGAAGTATTTATGATCGGACAAAATTTTTTAACTTCTTCCGTACTCAAGTAAACTGCATCAATACCATTTAATCTATTTGCATGAGTTCTTCTTTTTAAATCTCTGACATCTTGCAAGTTATGAGCAAGATTCATAACTCCTCTTTGACTAAACATTACATTGTAATTTAGTTCTTGAGATAATCCTTCCCAAATTTTTAAAGCATGATCATATAATCCTGCACTTGCATCCCATAGATAGTTAGATCTAATTATTGTTGTGTTTCTTCCAGTATTACCACCACCAATCCAACCTTTTTCAACAACAGCAATATTGGTCATGCCATGTTTTTTTGCTAGATAATATGCTGTTGCTAAACCGTGACCTCCACCACCAACTATAACCGCATCATATTCTTTTTTTGGCGCTGGATCTTTCCATGCTTTCTCCCAATTTTCATGGTACGAAAATGAATTTTTAATTAGAGAAAAAATTGAGTATTTATTTTTCATAAATTTCTGAATAATTACTTTATTAATATTCAATATTCAATACAATCGATACTAATAAAAATTGAGGAAGAGTGGGTGAGAGGCTGAAACCAGTCGTTTGCTAAATGACCGTGCGAGGAAACTTGTACCGAGGGTTCGAATCCCTCCTCTTCCGCCACTTTTAGTATAACGGATTATCTCTAAAAAAGTTCTTCATTGGTATTGGTTTTTTCTCAAGTATGTATCTGTAAACATTATAGTTTTCCAAAACTCTTTGAACGTAATTTCTAGTTTCTCTGAACTTTATTAATTCAATCCAATCCACATAATTAATTTGATTTTTTTGAGGATCTTTATTTATTTTTTTCCAATATTTTACTCTATTTGGTCCAGCATTATATGCAGCTACTGCAAAAGGGTATGCGCCATCATAATCTAAAATTAATCCCGCAATATAGTGTGAACCTAAATTTATGTTATATTCAGGATCGCTTGTTAATCTTGACTTTGAATAGGGTAGTTTTGCCTGCTTTGAAACTAGTTTTGCAGTATAAGGCATTAACTGCATTAATCCTTTTGCTCCAGCATGACTGTTCGCAGACATATCAAATTCACTTTCTTGTCTGATAATTGATAATATAAATGCACTTTCAGGAATTTTTCTGCCATTGATAAGTTTTGGAGTACTTATTAATGGATAGTTATATTTATTATGAAATCGTTTTTCATATGATGCTATTTTGGATATTTGAATTGCAAAATCAAATCTGCCTATGTTAGTTGCAAGTTCTGCAGCTAAAATTTCACTTCCTGCTGCAACATTATCATTAGCAATATGTCTTAATATATTTTTTGTATATTTATCTTTATTAAGTTCATCTAATAAATAGATAATTTTTACAAGTTCTTTATCATAAAAATTAATTTTATATTTTGCATTAACCTCCATATCTTTTTCTAATTCAAAATTACCTTTTGGATTTAGTTCCATAAAAGCTAATTGCCCATAATATGTAGTTAAGTACTTAGCTGCTTCTTCAAACCATTTATTTGACTGTTCTTTATCTTTAAGAGATTTAAATGTTTTTCCTAACCAATAAGCACCTCTTGCAGTGCTAATAGGGTAACTTACGTTATTGTAAAAATTTTGGAAATGATTTTTAGCTAACAAAGGATCTTTTAGGAAACTAAGAGCAATCCAACCACTCATCCATTCAGCTTCAGCAAATTCTGATCCCTCAGTTAAGCCATGATTACTTGAAATTTTATAAGCTAACTCAAACTTCTTATCATAAATCAAAGATCTGGATATAATTTCTCTTTCTTCCCACCACAAATCTGGTCTTACTAGATAATCTTTTGTATTTTTAACTTTTAATAAAATTTCAACAGACCCATCTATTCTTCCTCTTTTTCTTCTCCATTTTAGTCGATCATAATTTAATCCAGCATCATCAACAAACTTATTTGGCACATTCTTTATCGCTTGATCTACACCATAAGATTTACTCATTAATAATTGTCTTGCATTATAAAGTAATTCATAATCTTTAGGTAAGTAGGGCAACATTCTTTTTAGATCCCAATACTTATTGTTCCATGCCAAATATTCTGCTCTATTAATATTATCTTTTTCATCAAGATATTTTTTGAATTTTGTTCTAAAAAATTTGAGTTCAGTTTTGCTTAAATCAGCCTCCACCCAACCTTCTTTAATTTGTTTTTTTCCAAGCTCATTATTTCCGAGAAGAAGATTGCTTTCTCCCAATATCATCTTTCCAAATCCACTTAAGGGCTCATTATCACCAAACCAATTAATTATTTTTTTTGGAGAAATTTCTTTAGTACTTAGCTTGTGCTCAGCTAAGTATTTAATTCTATCTAATCTTGGATAATCTTTGTTTTTATTAATAAAATCTAAATAATCAAAAAACGATGCTTGATTTCCAGGAGTTAATAAATGTCTCCATTGAATAAAGTTATATACAGACTTATCTTTGGCTCGTCTTGAAGTATTTAATGCTTTTGACCATTGACTTTTTTCCATTTCGGCAATTGCTTTTTTAGCAATAGCAAAATCTTTTTTGTTATAATATTTTGAAATTTCTATTTTTTCTGACTCAGTTTTTCCTATGATTATTGGTTTTTTTTTAGGAATTATAAAGGCTATTTTTGTTTCACTAGGTTCTAATTTGATTTCTTCAATTTCTGGCTCAACTTTTTCCTTTGGTTTTTCCAAGGGTCTTAAAATATTAATTGATAATTTTTGTTCTATTTCTTCAGTTGTTAAATTTGGTTTTTTAATAGGAAGTATTTTTTTATCTTCAGAATTAGCGCTAGTAAAATTGATAGAAATTATTGAAATTAATACAACAAAATACAATAAATTTTTGAACATAATCTTTTACTATATGAATCTACAATGTATGTTATAAGTATTTATGTTCAAAGGATCAAATGTTGCTTTAATTACGCCTTTTAAAAATAATCGGCTAGATGAGGAAAGTTATATAAAATTAATCCATTTTCAAATAGATAATGGAACATCAGGACTTGTACCAGCAGGCACAACTGGTGAGTCACCAACTTTAAGTCATGATGAACATCAAAAAGTTATCGATTTATGCATTAGAGAAAGCAATGGTAAGATACCAGTTATTGCGGGAACAGGCTCTAATTCTACAGCAGAAGCTATATCATTAACCACTCACGCTGAAAAAGCAGGTGCTGATGGTGCTCTAGTTGTTACACCGTATTATAATAAGCCTACACAAGAGGGTCTTTATCAACATTATAAATCAATTAATGATAAATGCGGAATACCAATAATAATTTATAATATTCCAGGTAGATCGGTAATAGACATGTCTGTAGACACAATGGCTAGATTATATGAATTAAAAAATATTGTTGGTGTAAAGGATGCTACTGGCAATCTTGATAGAGTTGATCAACAATTGCAAAAAATGGGAAAAGATTTTATTCAACTTACTGGCAATGATGATAATGCGTTAGAGTTTAATAAAAGAGGTGGAGTTGGGGCTATAAGCGTTACAGCCAATATTGCACCAAAACTTTGTTCAGAATTTCAAAAATTTTCAAAATTAGAAGATGATAAATCTGCAAATGAAGCAAAAAAGTTAGATGCATTATTACAACCTTTACACCATTCATTATTTATTGAAAGCAATCCAAGTCCAGTTAAATATGCTGCTAAGCTGTTAAATTTGTGTGAAGATGATGTTCGATTACCATTGGTTAAGATAACAGACAGTACAAAAGAAATTGTTAAAAAGGCACTTCTTTCAGCTAATTTAATTTAATGAATAAAAAAACCAGTCCTGGTTTAAAGATTATCTGCTTGAATAGAAAAGCAAGTTTTAATTATTTTTTTGAAGATCTTCTAGAAGCTGGAATAGTTTTAAAAGGTTCTGAAATTAAATCTATTAGAGATGGTAAAGTAAATATTGCAGACTCTTATGCTGTTGAAAAAAATGGTGAGTTAGTTTTAATAAATGCTCATATTGCAGCTTATAAACAAGCCAGTTATTCAAATCATTCTCCCACAGATGAAAGAAAACTTTTATTAAATAAGAAAGAGATCAATAAATTAATTGGCAAGATGCAAAGAGATGGTTTTACTTTAGTACCTACAAAAATGTATTTCAAAAAAGGAAAAGCTAAAATTGAATTAGCCGTCGCAAAGGGAAAGAAAAAGTTTGATAAAAGGCTAACTAAAAAAAATAGAGATTGGGATCGTGATAAAGCAAGGTATATCAGAAAATCAAGTTAAATTAGTATATCTGGGTATCGGATCTAATTTAGGTAATAAATTTTTGAATATAGAAAAAGCAAAATCCTATCTTTATGAAAATAATATACAATTAATTAATTCATCAAGTTATTATGAAACCCCATCTTGGCCTAACCCAAGATTTCCAAAATTTATCAATATAATTGTTAAAATTAGAACTAAATTAGACTACTTGGAATTATTTTATATTTGTAAAAAAATTGAAACCAAATTAGGTAGAAAAAACTCACCAAAAAATTCACCCCGTATTTGTGATATCGACATAATCGATTTTGATAATAAAATTATAAAAAAAGAAATACAGATTCCTCATAAATTAATGCATATAAGAAATTTTGTTCTATTTCCTTTATTTGAGATTGATAAAAATTGGAAACACCCAGTTTTAAAAAAAAATATAAAAAAACTAATTTTTTCCTTACCAATCAAAGATATTAGATCTATTAAACAAATTTGAATTAATGTTATAATGTTTCTTATATGCTTAATTCAGATGATTTAATTAATAAGGTTAAAATCTATAATAAATTTTTAAATCACGAAAAACTACTTAAAGCATACGATTTTGCTATCAAAGCTCACAGTAATCAAAAAAGAGCTTCTGGAGACCCTTATTCTGTTCATCCTATTGAAGTCGCAAATATTCTAACAGACCTTAAACTTGACTCAGCAACTATAACTACTGGATTGTTACACGATACAATAGAAGATACTCACGCAACTTATGAAACTATCAAAGGTGAATTTGGTGAGGAAGTGGCTGACTTAGTTGATGGTGTAACTAAAATTTCAGTATTTGAGAATACAGCTCTATCCAATTCGAAGGCAGAAAATTTTAGAAAATTAATTTTAGCAACATCTAAAGATATAAGAGTTTTGTTAGTGAAATTAGCTGACCGTCTTCACAATATGAGAACCATTCAAGGAATCTCAAAAGAAGATAAAAGAAAAAGAATTTCTCAAGAAACGATGGAAATTTATGCGCCACTAGCTGATAGAATGGGCATGCACCGAATAAGAGATGAGCTTGAAGATTTATCATTTGCAGTTTTAAATAATGAAGCACGAGAACTTATCAATAAAAGATTGGATGAAATAAAAGAAAATAAAAAAGATTTATTTGAGAGTTTATCTTTTGAATTAAGCGAAATTTTAAATGAAAATCATATTAATGCTGAAATATACGGTAGAGAAAAAACTCCATTTTCAATATGGAGAAAATTACAAAAAAAAAGAGTTTCATTAGAACAAATCACCGACATCATAGGATTTAGAATAATTCTTAATAATGTTGATGAGTGTTATAAGACACTAGGTATTTTTCACAAAAAATGGAATTGTATACCTGGAAAATTTAAAGATTATATTTCTTCACCAAAAATAAATGGATATAAATCAATTCATACTTCTGTAATTGGATCAAATAAAAAACCAATTGAAATTCAAATCAGAACAACCGAAATGCATGATTTTGCTGAAAGAGGAATTGCCTCTCATTGGCAATATAAATCTTCTGAAAAATTTAATTCTTTAAGTTGGAAAGAGTATGATTGGTTAAAAGATTTAGTCGAAATTATTGAGAAAAATGAAAATCCAGAACATTCTTACGAATACACAAAACTTCAAATGTTTCAGGAAAATGTCTTTTGTTTTACACCGAAAGGTTCGGTAATTAAATTACCTAAAAATGCTACTCCAATTGATTTTGCCTATGCTGTACATACAAAAATTGGCAACACAGCAATAGGATGTGAAATTAATGGTAATAAAAGTGAACTTCAATCAATCCTACATAATGGAGATACTGTGAATATAATTACTTCAAAAAATCAATCTCCTTCACTTCATTGGATTCCAATCACTAAAACTGGAAAAGCTAGAGCAGCTATAAGAAGATATTGGCATGACAGAGGAGAATTAAAAGAGGAAAAAATTAAAAAATACAATACCACATTGTGGATTTCTTTGCCCGACAATCCTGGCCAATTAGGTAATGTCACAACTTTATTAGGTAACCATGCATTAAATATATCTAACGTTGAAATGTCTGGTAAAGGGAAAGATTATATAAATTTTAAGTTTCAATTAATAATTAGAAACTTAAAAAATTTTACTAATTTTATTGCAGAGTTGAAGCAAAAGGGTATAAAATTTAAGATAATTAGACACGAAGATAAACGTAATGCTTTCACTCAAAAAATCCTTAAATATTTTAAGAAAAACTAATGCCTTACTTGAGGGGCACTTTGTGCTTTCCTCAGGACTACATTCTTCAAAATACATCCAATGTGCTAAACTTTTAAGCTTTCCTAACCAAGCAGATAAAATTTGTAAATCACTTGCAAATAAAATTAAAAAAAATTTTACCAAAATTGATTTAATTTTAGCTCCAGCAATGGGTGGGGTGATTATTGGTTATGAGATTGGAAAATTATTAAAAAAAGAAACAATTTTTTGTGAAAGAGTTAATGGAATATTTACTTTAAGAAGAGGCTTTTCGATTAAAAAAAATGTTAACGTGCTAATTATTGAAGATGTAATAACTACAGGAAAATCAAGTTTAGAATGTGTTAAACTGATTAAAAAAGCCAAAGCTAAATTAGTTGGTTTTGCCTCAATTATCGATAGATCCGATAAAAAAACTCTGAAAATCAAAAATAAAATAATTTCTCATTTAAAAATTGATGTACCAACTTATAGCTCAAACAATTTACCTGCAGAATTAAAAAAGATACCAATAACAACACCAGGAAGTAGATTTATTAAGTGAAAAGACTAGGTGTTAATATAGATCACATAGCAACTTTAAGAAATGCAAGAGGTGAAAGCCATCCAGACCCTGTGCTTGCTGCAAACTACGTTATAAGCAAAGGTGCAGACTCAGTTACCATACATCTTCGAGAAGATAGAAGACATATAAGAGATATAGATGCAAAAAAAATCTGCTCATTAAAAAATATATTGGTTAATTTAGAAATATCTATTAATTCAAAAATTGTTAATTATGCACTTAAAATCAAACCTACTTATGTTTGTATAGTTCCTGAAAAAAGAAAAGAAGTTACAACAGAGGGAGGGTTAAATTTAGAAGATAACTTTAATAAGCTTAAAAATGTTATTATCAAATTTAAAAAAAAAAATATCAGAACAAGTTTATTTATTAATCCTTCAATTAAAGATGTCAAAATTTCTAAACAATTAGATGTTGATTGTATTGAAATTCATACAGGAAAAATTTCGAATTTAGTAAAGTCTAATAAAAATTTTTCAAAAGAATTTAATAGAATAAAAAAGTGTGCCCAATTTGCAAAAGCATATGGGATCGAAGTTCATGCTGGACACGGTTTAGATTATAAAACAACAAAAATCCTAAAAAAAATTAAAGAAATTGTCGAATTTAATATTGGCCACTTTATCATTGGTGAGTCGGTATTTGATGGAATGTCCAAGGTAATTAAAAATTTTAAAAAAATTTTAAAATCTTAATGAAAATTTTAGGTATAGGTGTTGATATAGTTAATAATAAAAGAATTAAAAAATCTCTCACTAACAAAGCTTTCATAAAAAGAATATTCACCAGTAAAGAAATTTTTATTTCAAAAACACAAAAAAATAAAACTTATTATTTTGCAAAACGATTTGCTGCTAAAGAGTCTTTTGCTAAAGCGTTGGGAACTGGATTTAGAAAAAATTTAAATTTTAAAGACATAGAAATATTAAATAATAAACTGGGAAAACCATACTTTTCAGATAATAAAAAAATTAACAAAATTATTTTAGAAGTATTTAAAGTTAAATCCTCCAATTTCTTTCTTTCAATTTCTGATGAAAAAGATTATTCAATTGCATTCACAATCATTCAAAAAAAATGAAATTAGATAAAAATTTTTTTTCAGAAAATTTAAAAACACTGTTTTATGCTTTAGTTATTGCTATAATAATTCGATCTTTGTTATTACAACCTTTCTACATTCCATCTTCATCAATGGAGCCAACATTATTGGTTGGGGATAGGTTGTTTGTTACTAAATATACTTACGGTTATAGCAAACATTCATTTCCTTTTAGTCCTCCAATAATTGCTGATCGAATACTATTTAGTGAACCAAAAAGAGGTGACGTTGTTGTTTTCAAAACACCAGCTGACAATCGAACAGACTACATTAAAAGATTAATTGGATTACCTGGAGATAAAATTCAATTTATTGAAGGAAATTTGTATTTAAATAATACTGAAATTTTAAAATCTAAAATATCGACTGAAGATAAGATTTACTGTGGAGACAGAATGATTGATGTAATGACTTTTGAAGAAAATCTTTCAAAGGATAAAATTCATAAAGCTGTTTATTTGAAAGAATTCTCTTATAAAAATTCAGATATTTTTGAAGTACCTGCAGATCATTATTTTTTTTTAGGAGACAATAGAGATTGTTCAAAAGATAGTCGATATTTAACTAGTGTTGGCTATGTTCATAAAGATAACTTAGTAGGAAAAGCCCAGTTTATTTTTTTTTCATCAGATAAAAGAATTGGAAGCATTTTTTCATTTTGGAAGTGGCATAAATCTGTACGCCTTAATAGATTTTTTAAAAAAATAAATTAATGAAAATTAATTTGGTAAATCTTGAAAAAAAACTTGATATCAAATTTAAAAATATTGATCTTTTAATCAAAGCATTAACACATAAAAGTTTTAATTCTGAAGATAATAATGAAAAAATAGAATTTCTAGGTGATAGGGTACTTGGATTAATCATAGCAAAAAAACTTTTAGAAATTTATCCAGATGAAAAAGAAGGAATTTTAGATAAAAAATTTGCATCACTAGTAAACAAAAAGACCTGTTTAGAAATTGCAAAAAAACTTGAGCTGGAAAAATATATTTTAACTTTTAACCCTAAAAATAAAAAAATTAAAATTGAAGATAAAGTTATTTCTGACAGTTGTGAAGCTCTTATAGGTGCTATTTATTTAGATAAAGGTTTTACAATTGTAGAAAAAATTATTTTAGAATTATGGAAAAATAAAATCAGCGAAAGTGTAGTCACCCCAATTGATGCCAAAACAAAACTTCAAGAATTATCCCTAAAAAAATTTAAAAAATTGCCAATTTATAAATTGATTTCTAATACTGGTCCAAGACATAAACCGCTTTTTAAAATTGCGGTAAAATTACAAAATACTAAATTTTTTATTGCTGAAGGAAACTCAAAAAAAGATGCTGAACAAAATGCAGCACAACTTTGTCTTAATCATATTGATTAATTATGAATTGGTCTGACTCTGGATATTTGATTTCAAAAAATAGATATAACGAAAATTCAGTTATTGCTGAATTTTTTACGTTGGAACGCGGAAAAATCTCTGGAATTATTTTTGGCGGCACATCAAAAAAAATTAAGAATTATCTTCAGATTGGTAATAAATTACACATAAATTATAATTCTAAAAATGAAAATAGAACTGGATATTTTAAAATTGAAATTTTAGAAGCATGTACACCAAAATATTTTGATAATAATAAAAAATTATCTTGTATCTCTTCTGCAATGAATTTAATTAGAATTTTAACAGCAGAGGCTCAAGCTAATAAAAATATTTATAAATTATTAGAAAATTTTTTTACAATTCTCTCATATGAGAATTGGGTTCAAGAATATATTTTTTGGGAATTAAATCTATTAAGCTATTTAGGTTATGATTTAGAAATAGAAAATTTAGTAAAAAAAAATATAGTTAATGATAAAATTGAGTATTCTGCATCATCATCAATTGAAAAGAAAATTGTTCCTAACTTCTTGATTGATAAAAATATTAAAGTTTTTGATAATAATACATTATTAAAAGGTTTGAAGTTAGTTGGTGATTTTCTAGAAAAAACAGTTTTAAAACCAAACAATCTTAGTGCCCCTATTAATCGAGTTTATTTTATTAGTACGTTAAAGTAATTATTTAATAATTTTATCGAGTCTGTCTGCATAATAGCTAACAATAGCATTCGCTCCAGCTCTTTTAAATGCAATTAAACTTTCAAAAATCGCATCTCTACTAATTATTTTTTTTTGAATTGCATTTGATAACAAACTATATTCACCAGAAACTTGGTAAGCAAAAACTGGTATCTTAAATTTATCTTTTATACTTTTTATAATATCTAGATAAGGCATTCCAGGCTTGACCATAACCATATCAGCACCTTCTTTTATATCTAAAGCGATCTCTCTAATGGCCTCGTCACTATTTCTAAAATCCATTTGATAAGTTTTTTTATCTCCTTTAAGTGAGCCCTTTGATCCTACAGCATCTCTAAACGGTCCGTAAAAACTTGAAGCATATTTAGCAGCATACGAAAGTATTTGAACGTTTTTATGATTATTTCTATCTAAAGCTTTTCTAATTTTGCCAATTCTTCCATCCATCATATCTGAGGGAGCTAGTACATCACATCCCATTTCAGCTTGTAAAAGAGATTGTTTAATTAAAACTTCAATTGTTTCATCATTTATAATTTCATTATTTTTAATTAATCCGTCATGACCATGTGAGGTATATGGATCTAAAGCAACATCACACATAATACCTATTTGATTTTTATATCTTTTCTTTATTTCCACTATCGCTTTGCAAACTAAGTTTTTATTACTAAGGGCTTCATCACCACTTACATTTTTTTGTGTAGTTTTTGTTTTTGGGAATAGCGCTACCATTGGTATTTTTGAATTTAGAGCTTTGTCCACAATTTGGCTTATTCGATTGATGCTATATCTGTACACATCAGGCATTGATTTAATTGGTTCTTTTTTATTACTTCCATCAATTAAAAATACAGGAAGAATGAAATCATTAGGACTTAATGTATTTTCTTGTACCAGTCTTCTAGCCCAATCTTGTTTACGATTTCGTCTTAATCTAAGGTTTGGGTAATTTCCTGTAATCATTATTAAAGTTATTTGTAAATTGCGACAAAAGTATTATACAATTAATATTCAAAAAGAGTATTAGAAAATAATTATGTCTTTAAATTTTAATGATTTTTTTAAAACAGAGTTTAAGTTTGATATAGTCAAGTTAAAAGAAGCTTACAACGATGTTATTAAAATAAAAAAATTTGATACCATTAATGATGTTACCAATTTTGGTGCTATTTCTTTAACCCAAATTCCTGGAGACCCAGACTCTATTAAAGGAAATAAAGCTAGAGGTGTTTTTTGGACCAAACCAGACTCAACAGGTAAAGAAGTTAGTAGAGATGTAACAGTAGAAGAAGAAAAATATTCTGAGTTTATAGATGACTATAAAGACACTTATTTTAAAGAGGTTTACGAAATTTTATCATCTAAATACAAACTGGGTAGAGTTAGAATACTGTTGAAAGAGCCTAGGTCAACTTTGAGTTGGCATAGAGATCCTGAGCCAAGAATTCATATACCCATTATAACTAACCCTGGCTGTATTATGGTAATAGATAACGTTGCTAAACACATGCCTGCGGATGGTTCAGTATGGATTACTAACAACACTAAATATCATAATTTTTTTAATGGTGGCGAAGAAAATAGAATTCATATTGTTGCTTGTGTTTTAAATCATAAATTTAATTAGTTTGAAAAAAATTTTTATTGCATCTGATCACGCTGGTTATTCTCTAAAAGAAGCCATTAAACAAAAATTTAAAAAAAAATTAAAGTTTGAAGATTTGGGAACTAATTCTTCTGAAATCTCTGTAAATTATCCTGATTACGCTCATAAGCTCTGTAAAAAAGTGGGAATTAAAAAAGACAATATAGGAATTTTAGTTTGTGGCTCAGGAATGGGAATGTCTATGGCAGCTAACAGACATAAAAAAATTAGAGCAGCTGTTTGTTATTCTGTAAAAAATACTGAATTATCAAGATTGCATAACAATGCAAATGTTATTACATTAGGATCAAGACTAATTAATAAAAATACAGCGTTTAAATGTATCGATATTTTTATTAAAACTAAATTTGAAGGCGGAAGGCATTTACAAAGAGTAAAAAAAATATAAATAGAAGTTATGTCTAAAGAGTCAAATTATACAAATTCAAGCTATAAAGATTTCTTCGAAAAAAGTTTATCTGATTCAGATCCTGAATTATTTAAAGCTATTAAAGATGAGCTTATTAGACAACAAAATCACATAGAACTAATAGCTTCAGAAAATATAGTATCCAAAGCTGTCTTAGAAGCTCAGGGATCAGTTCTTACAAACAAATATGCAGAAGGCTATTCTGGCAAGAGATATTATAACGGCTGTGAACACGTAGATGTTGCAGAAAATCTAGCAATAGAAAGACTAAAAAAACTTTTTAATTGTAATTATGCAAATGTACAACCACACTCAGGTGCTCAGGCAAATGGAGCTGTTTTTTTAGCTCTATTAAATCCAGGCGACACATTCCTGGGTATGAGTTTAAATTCTGGTGGTCATATCACGCATGGTTTAAAGATTTCAATGTCTGGCAAATGGTTTAATGCAATTGGTTATGATGTAGATAAAACTTCTGAATTAATTGATTATGACAGTGTTGAAAAATTAGCATTAGAGCATAAACCAAAACTTATAATCGCTGGTAGTAGTGCCTATTCTAGAGTAATTGATTTTAAGAGATTTAGAGATATAGCTGATAAAGTGGGCGCATACCTAATGGTTGATATGGCTCATTTTTCTGGTTTAGTTGCTGGAAAAGGTTATCCAAATCCATGTGAATATGCACACGTTGTAACATCAACAACTCATAAAGTTTTTAGAAGTGCAAGGGGAGGCATTATCTTAACGAATAATGAGAGTTTATCAAAAAAAATTAATACAGCTGTATTTCCTGGTTATCAAGGCGGTCCTTTAATGCATGTTGTTGCTGCAAAAGCGGCAGGTTTTTATGAAGCATTAAAACCAGAATTTGTTGAATATATAAAATCAGTAAAAGCTAATGCTAAGATTTTAGCTGAAACTCTAAAAAATAATGGTTTTAAGATTTACTCTGGTGGTACGGATACCCATTTGATGTTAGTCGATCTAAGACCGTTTGGTGTTAAAGGAAATTTAGCTGCAGAAAGTTTGAGCAGAGCAAATATAACTTGCAATAAAAATGGAATACCTTTTGATAGTGAAAGTCCAATGATTACATCTGGTATAAGATTAGGTTCGCAAGCTGCTACAACTAGAGGTTTTGGATTAAAAGAATTTGAAACTGTGGGGAAATTAATTACCAAAACAATAGAAGGATTATCAAAAAATCCTGATAATAATAGTGTAATTGAGAAAGAAGTTAGAGAAGAAGTGGTTTCTTTATGTTCCTCTTTTCCAATATATAAAAACTTAACAATATGATTTGTTCAATTTGCAAAAAAGGTGAAACCTCAGTGGTGGATTCACGACCTACAGAGGATGGCACCGCTATAAGAAGAAGAAGATTGTGTGTTTGTGGAGCAAGATTCACTACATTTGAAAGAGTACAATATAGAGAATTGATGGTTGTTAAAAAAAATGGCAGGAAATCAGCATTTGATAGAGATAAATTAGCTAAATCAGTTTTTATTGCTTTAAAGAAAAGACCTATAGATACTGAAACTACTGAAAAGTTTATTAGTAAAATTTCAAGATCTTTAGAGGAATTGGGTCAAAGTGAAATTTCAACTAATACAATTGGCACTATGGTAATGGAAGGGTTAAAAGAATTAGATCCAGTTGCTTATGTTAGATTTGCATCGGTATACAGAAATTTTAGAGAAGAGAAAGATTTCGTTCAATTTGTGGACAAATTAGATGTCTACAAAAAAAGATAAAATTCAAAACTCAGATAATTTTTTTATGAGTCTGGCTTTAGATTTAGCTAGATCCAAACATGGATTAACAGGCACAAATCCTTCAGTTGGTTGTGTTATAGTTAAAAATAACAAAATAATTTCTATTGGCTCTACAGGATATAATGGCAGACCTCATGCAGAAAGAAATGCAATAAATTTTGCAACAGAAGACGTTCAAGATTCAACAATGTATGTAACATTAGAACCTTGCGTTCATTATGGAAAAACCCCGCCTTGTACGAATTTAATTATAAAAAAAAAAATTAAAAAAGTAGTATTTGGAATAGACGATATTGATAAAAAAGTTCGTTCTAAAAGTTTAAAAATTTTAAAAAAGAAAAAAATAATTGTTAAAAAAAATAATTTAAATAATCAAATTAACGAATTTTATAACCCTTATAAATTTAACAGATTAAATAAATTACCTTACGTCACAGGAAAAATAGCAATTTCTAAAAATAATATTTTCTACAGTCCAAATGTTAAAAAGATTACGAATAAACAAACAGAAAAGTTTACTCACTATTTGAGATATAAAAATGATGGAATTATAGTTACTTCAAAAACTTTAAATAATGATAATCCAAAATTAAATTGTAGACTTAAAGGACTAGGAAAATTTTCACCAATTAGAATTATTTTGGATAGAAATATCAATACTGATAAAAAATCTTATATTTTCAAAACTAGTAATTCTAAAAATACAATTTTATTTTTTAATAAAGATCAAAATAAAAATTTATCTGTTTTTAAAAAAAAAGGCATTAGACTTTATAAAACAAAGATAGATAAGAATAATCTTTTAGATTTAAATTGGATATTAAAGAAACTTTATTCTTTAGGTTTAAGAAATATTTTAGTAGAGACTGGAAATGAACTTAGTAAATCTTTTATTAAAGACAAATTATTCAATAATTTTTATTTATTACAAAGTCCTGATTACATTCCTCTATCAATTGGATCTAAACTATTTAAAAACTATGCTTATCTTAAAAAAATATATAAAAATAAAATAAAAGTTAATAACGGATATAATAAAGATCAAATTGAGCTATATAGAAGAAATTAGTTATGTTTAATGGGATAATTTATCATAAGGGAACAGTTGAAAAAATTATTAAAAGACCCAAAGGTATTAATTTATTCATTAAATCCTCTTTAAAAATTAATTCAAAAGATTTAGGTATTTCCGTTGCATGTGATGGCGTCTGTTTAACCCTGATATCATATAAAAAAAAAATTTCAGAATTTTATTTATCTAATGAAACTCTTTTACGATCAAAATTTAGAAATATTAAATTAGGTAGCGTTTTAAATTTAGAACTGCCACTTATTTTTGGTCAGAAAATTTCAGGACACATCTGTCAAGGTCATGTGGATACAGTAGGACATGTTAAATTAATTAAAAAAATTGATAAATCATACTTATTTCAATTTAGTGTTGATACGAAAACCTCTAAACAATTAATAGAAAAAGCATCGATATGTATAAATGGGATTTCATTAACAATTTCAAAAATTAAAAAAAATTTTTTTGAAATTTGGGTTATTCCTCACACTTTTAATGAAACGAATTTATCCAATTTAAAAAAAAATGACTTAGTCAATTTAGAGATAGATATATTATCTAAATATGTCAGAAACTACTTTAATGAAAAAAAATAAATTTTCTTCAATAGACTCAATAATCAAATCTGCCAAAAAAGGAGAAATGTTTATTTTGGTTGATGATGAGAAGAGAGAAAATGAAGGAGATTTAGTTATCTCTTCTTCTTTTGCTAATACAAAGAATATTAATTTTATGGCTAAATACGGAAGGGGTCTAATATGTTTGGCGATGGATAGTATTCAAGCAAAAAAATTAAATCTTAGTTTGATGTCGCCAATAAATGAATCTAGAAATAAAACTGCATTTACAGTTTCAATAGAAGCTAGAAAAGGTATTACTACTGGAATTTCAGCCAGAGATAGAGCTAAAACTATTAAGATAGCCTCTAAAGTTAATGCAAATAAAACAGAAATTGTTTCACCCGGACATGTATTCCCTATCATTGCAAAAGATGGTGGCGTGTTAGTGCGTGCTGGACACACAGAAGCTTCAGTGGATATTTCGAAATTAGCAAAGAAAAATAATTCAGCTGTAATATGTGAAATAATGAATGACGATGGAACGATGTCTAAAGGACAAGAATTACACGAATTTGCTACAAAACATAATTTAAAAATTGGCAAGATTGAAGATTTAATTTCTTATCGTCTTAAAGAGGAAAAATTAATTCGATTAAAAAAACAATCCACAATTGTTTTTAACAGTTATAAATACAAAATAAGAATTTATGAAAATAAAATAGATGGATCAGAGCATTTTGCTTTAATTAAAGGGAATATTTCAAAAAAAATTACCCCTCGTGTAAGAGTTATATCATCAAATGTAGTACAAAATTATTTAATTGATCAAAAATTACCTAATTCTTTTAATAAAACTCTTAAATATTTTAAAAAGTTTAGCCACTGTGTGTTGGTATTTATTAAAGATACAAATCTTAAATCTGTTACTCAGACTTTAAAAGATTATGAAAATAAAAATTTTTATAAAAAAGGGAATGATAAACTCATTAGAAATTATGGTATTGGAGCTCAAATAATTAAAGATTTAAAAATAAAAAATATGATATTAATTACAAAATCACCAAAGAAAGTTGTGGGATTAGATGGATATGATATCAAGATTACAAAACAAGAAATTATATAATGACTAAAAAAAAAATTTTAATAGTGGTCGCAGACTATTATAAAGACATTAGTAATGGATTGCTGAACAGTGCTAATTTAAAGCTTTCAAAAAATTTTATAACCAAAATTATAAATGTTCCTGGAGCTTTTGAGATTCCGATTATGATAGCTAAGAATATAAAAAAATTTGATGGTTTTATTGCACTTGGTTGCGTTATCAAAGGCGAAACACCTCATTTTGATTTTATTTCTCAAGCTGCAACTAATGCTATAATGAACTTGGGCATAGAGTTTAAAAAACCAATTGGTAACGGTATAATTACTTGTCTTAACATGAAACAAGCTATAGCTAGAAAAAAGAAAGGCGCTGAAGCTGCTAGTGCCGTAATATCAATATTATCTCAATAATGAGAACTTCTTATAGTCCAAAAAATAACCCTAGGGTTATAATTATTCAAAAATTATATGGAAGCTTTTATAATAATGATGAAGTTATTGATTTTCCTAAACATCGTTTTAAAAAATTTATTAAAGATGTTGTTAACGGAACAATAGAAAGAGATGAGTTTCTTGATGATGAAATAAATAGAGTTTTAGGAGAAGATTTTAAGTTTTTGAATTTAGATAAAGTTTTTCAAGTTATTTTAAAGTCTGCATCCTATGAGTTTTTATACAAGCCGAATGTTTCATTAAAAATTATAATTAATGAATATCTTAATGCATCTAATTTTTTTTTAGAAGACTCTCAAACTAAATATTTAAATGCTCTCCTTGATAATCTTGGTAAAAATTTAAGAAAATCTGATGCATGAGTTCGATATAATTAATAAATATTTTTCAAATTTATCTAAAAGAAATCCGTCATCACTTAATTTAAATGATGATGTATTTTTTGATAAAGCTCAAAAATTAGTTATTTCTGTAGATACTTATATCCAAGGTAAGCATTTTTTAAATTTTAATCAACCTGACTTAGTGATTAAAAAAATCTTAAGATCTTCAATATCAGATTTAATTTGCAAAGGTGTCTATCCTAAATATTATTTTATAAGTGCCAGCGGTAATAAAAAGCATTTTACAAAGTTAAATTTATCTAAAATTTCTAAATCGTTAAAAGAAGAACAAAAAAAATATAAAATATTCTTATCTGGTGGTGATACTGTAAATTCAAATCAACTAACTTTTTCTATTACTTCAGTTGGTAATGCAAATAGTATTGTTTTTAGAAATAAAGCTAAACTTTATGACGATATCTATGTTACTGGTAATTTAGGTGATAGTTATATAGGATTAAAAATACTTCAAAGAAAATTTACAGTAAGTAAAAAGCAATCTAATTACTTTATTAACAAATACTATAAACCGGATCTTCAATATACGTTAATCTCAAAACTTAATAAAATTGCAAATACTTCTATTGATATTTCTGATGGTCTATTTTCTGATATTGAAAAGTTGATTAATAATCAAAAACTATCTTATGAGATTGAAATTGATAAAATTCCTATTTCTAAAAATTTGAAGAACATAATTAATTCTCATAGATTAAAAAAAGAGGGTTTAATCTCAAATGGTGATGATTATCAAATATTATTCACTGCCAAAAAGAGCAAATATAGAATCATACAATCACTCTCTAAAAAACTTAGAATAAAGATAACAAAAATTGGAGAGATAACTAAGTATTTGAAACATCCTGGTATTATAGCCAAAAAAGGAAGAAAAATTAGGATTAATAAAAAGGGCTATTTTCATCATTTTTAAAGTTAATTATTGCCTTTTATGACTTTTTTTGTATTGTCCGGGCTTAAATAACTAACAACCAACAACCTTAAGGCAAACATGAATACAACAGTAGAAACAATTTTATTATACACAATAGCAGCTGGTTTTTTATCTATAGTCTATGGATTCTTTACTGGTCGAAATATTTTAAATCAAAGTGCCGGTAATGCTAAAATGCAAGAAATTGCATCTGCAATTCAAATTGGTGCAAAAGCTTATTTAGCTAGACAATATAAAACTATTGCAATTGTTGGTGTTGTAGTTTTGATTATTGTTAGTGTTGCTTTTAGCCCATTAGTGGGTCTTGGGTATTTAATTGGTGCTACGTTATCTGGTATTGCTGGATATGTTGGAATGTTAGTTTCTGTTCAAGCAAATGTTAGAACTGCCGAAGCGTCTAGAAAAGGTTTAGCAAGTGGTTTAGCCGTTGCTTTTAAATCAGGTGCTGTAACTGGTATGTTAGTTGCTGGTTTAGCTCTACTTTCTATTGCAGTTTATTATTATTTTTTACTTAAATACAACATTGAAGAAAGAGAAATTGTTAATGCTCTTGTGGCACTGGGTTTTGGTGCTTCTTTAATTTCTATTTTTGCAAGATTAGGTGGTGGAATTTTTACCAAAGGTGCTGACGTTGGTGCAGACTTAGTTGGTAAAGTTGAAGCTGGAATTCCAGAAG
>Ga0209631_10000913_pt1 | contig 39223 bp, 18 predicted proteins | sample COG_08_FD_184752 | JGI IMG/M metagenome (GOLD analysis project Ga0209631, IMG submission 184752) | Pelagic Microbial community sample from North Sea - COGITO 998_met_08 (SPAdes) (version 2) | ecosystem: Environmental > Aquatic > Marine > Neritic zone/Coastal water | place: Helgoland, sampling... | reverse complement strand
CGCCGCCCGGGAACGCGCCCTCTACTTCGAACCCATCGAGCCCGAGGAGGAGGAGGACGACGACGACGTCGACGGCCGCGTGGGTACCGGCAAGGAGAACATGGATGGCGTGGGCGCGGCGCTGAAGGGATGGGGCTCGGGGTCCAACCAGACCCGCGCGCGAGGCCGCGGCGTGGACGAGGAGAGCGTGCTGCCCCCGCCGCGGTACGGCTCCATCGCACCGAGCGCCGCGTCGGGATCCCGTACGGCGAGTGAACCGGCGACGGCGGCGGCATCCGGCGTCGACGCGATGGGTGAAAGCGCATACCCGACGTCGACCCGGGGGTCTCGGCAGTCGCTGGCTTCGTCGACGAGGTCCGGGTACGGCTCGCAGCTCGCGATGGTGTCCCACGTGGGTGGGTCCTCGGTGCCGCCTCCGCCGCGGCCGCGCACGCGGAGCATCATCTTCTGAGTGCGGGGAAGGACGGGCGCGACGACGACAAAGGTGCTCGGCGTGTCGTGCACCACTTTTATTTAGTCACGAATCTATCTAATTGGCATTAGTAGAATAAAATAGTACGTGTGGGCATTCAGTCATGGATATCATTTGAATTAGCAATCTTGAAATCCGGAGGGTGTTGAAAGTTGTGTTGAAACGCCTTTCTACCGAGTCGCGCCACTTCGAGTGCGCCGCGCGTACGCCGACGACCCCGCCCGCGCCTTGAGCCGCGCGGTCGAGGTGGCGAGCGGCTGTTTGGCGATATGATCGCGCACGACGAGTCGCGCGCGGTCGCCGAGACGGATTCGCTCCTCGGCTCCGACCGGGTGGATCCTGAATCTCGCTCGCCCTCCCGCGGCCCGAGATTCGTCGCGGTCGCGGCGTGCGCGCTCCTCGCCGTCGCCGCGGTGGTGGCGGGACGATCCGGCGGCGTCGGCGATGTATCCATCGCGTCGCTCGGGTTGAGCCGCGCCGGGTCGCACCGACAACGCCACCGCGCCCCGTGGGACAGCGCGCTGTACGGGCACCCGCGGGACGAGGACGCGGACGATGAGGAGGCAAATCTGGACGACGCGGGACCGAGTGGACGGGCGGGGGCGCGCGTGAGGGCGACGTCCGCGCTGGGAGCGACCCCGACGGCGATCGTCGAGGCCGTGAGGGAGCCCGGACAGGGCGCGACGTTCAGCGTCGAGCAGCCCGGCGGGGTGCCCAAGTGGGCCACCAAGGAGGGTGCGCGCGAGCTCGCGCGGTGGAGCGACGCCCGCGAGCTTCCGGTGGCGGACGCCGCGGCGCTGGGAAAGTCGCACGGGCACGTCATCGGAGACGTACACGACGAGCCGAAAAAGACGTCCACACGGAAAGGTAAGCGCGCGAGTGGACGCGGGACGCCTCCGAGGAAAGGGACGCCTCCGAGGAAGCTCGGCCGCCTGGAGAGCGCGCGGGGAGGATTGCCGACGGAATCGTGCGCCGACCCCAACAGGCCGGGCGGACCGACGGGGACGGAGCCCCTGTGCCGCAGCTTCCGGGGCGATCCCCGCGCGTGCCAGGTGTACACAGCCCCGGGTCAGACGTGCTGGCACAAGACGGTGGGTAACGAGTACGTGGACCCGCACAGCGCGGTTGAGTCCACCGGCCCGGTGTCGATGCGGAGTGACCCGGGCGCGACTGTGGAGTGGACCGGGCGGTTCTACGACTGCATGAGCGGCGACCCGGAGTACACCCGCGTGGCCGAGGCGCCGTACCGACTACCCCTGCCCAGCCTCGGCGCGGAGGGGGGATTCGACCGCGGGGGTGCGCCGGAGAAGAGCTTCGCGGCGAAGCGAGGGAGCGCGTACGTGTACCATTTTCTTCACGTTCCAAAGGCGGGCGGGACCTACTTCAAGTCGCTGCTGCACCGCTCGGAGACGCTGCGGAACGAAGCGCTGGGCGGACCGGACCCACGGTGGGACACCGCCGTGACCAAGGACTGGACCACCTACCCGCTCGTGGACATGACGGAGCAATCCTACGCGAACGTCATGTGGCGATACGTCCACCGCCACCCGCCCGACATGTTCGGCGGCGGCGGCATGCGAGCCAGCTACGACGCCGGGTACAGGGCGGTGAGCAAGGGTGCGCTGTCCATGGGGGCGTGCGATCACATCGACGCACCGTGCGCTTACCTGACTGTCCTGCGTGACCCGGTCGAGCGGTACATGAGCCACTACTCGTACCTGTGCCTGGAGGGTAGCGAGCACATGACGGGGTGGCGGGAGGAGTGGAAACAGAAACGTTCGGGTCGGTACGCCGAGCGCGGCTGCCCGGCGGACCCGGTTAAGTTCTTCGACCAGGTTGGTGGTTTCGTGCAGCTCTTCGCACCGGGCGCGAACCCCAACACGCGGTGCGCGGTGGAGGCGGCCAAGCGAAACCTCGGCAGCGGGTGCATGCGGTACCTCCTGCTCGAGCGGCTGGACGACGGACTGGCGCGGATGCGCTCGACGCTGCCGGATTTCCACGACATCGGCGCCGACCCAGCCTCGGAGTTTTCGGAGAAGAGGCGCAACGGTAGCGACGATAGGCTCACGCCCGCGGCGCGTAAGAGGCTGGAGAAGTACTTGGGCGACGAGCGGATGATGCGCACGCTCCGCGAGCTGCTGGCGAACGAGATTGACGTGTACGACTGGGCGGTTGAAAACTACGAGCGGCAGTGGGACGGCGATTTGCTAACCTGCTAACCGGCTCTCTTTAGGTAATTACTCATAGAATTAATAACAGCGTGTTCGTGCACCGTCACGAGTGCGTCTTATGTACTCGTCTCGTCCGTACCCGAGCGAGGAATCACACGGCTGAGCTGGCGGCGGTCCTGATCCCTTCCCGCCTCGCCTGATCCCTCGCCTCGCCCAGCGTATGACCCCCGCCCCTGAACGCCGCGTACACCATCCGCACGGCGTTGATTGAGACGGCCAGGGTCACGGCGAAGAGGCACACGCCGAACGCGTACACCCCGCCGGTCCCTTTGTTCTTCTCCATCGCCGCCGTCGTGGACATGATGCCCGCGAGGGAGTACGTGGGTGTGGAAAACGCGGCGGTTGGCGCGATGAACGCGTAAAAGCAAAACGCGACGTGAACGAGGTAAATGAGGAAGAACCAGAGGTAGTTCATGGCGCTGTCGTTCTTGGCCGCGCTGTACAGGCGTTTGTACCAGAGGTAGAACGCGCCGGGCACGCCGGTGATCAGGTAGACCAGCGCCATGAGCCACGCGGCGAACCCGCTCTCCATGCCGGTGAACATCGCGGCGGTGGCGCAAAAGAGAAAGTTGTACACGAGCGACAGCGTGAGCAGCAGGAAGGAGTAGTACGTCATCTTCACCGCGCTCGCCACCTGCTCGTTGCGAATATCCCCGTCGATATCGTGGTACCAGATGACCCAGTACCCCGGGAGGGGCCAGTTCTTGGGCCGACCGCCGCCGGATGCGCTGAGCTCGCGCTCCCGTCTGGCGAGTTCCTCTTCGCGGCGCTTCAGCTGGCGCTCCCTCTCCTCGAGCTCGCGGACGGTGACGCTGCTGGCGCCGGTGCCGTTAGTAGCCGCGGGCTTGGGCGCCTGCGTTCGTGATCGGGGCGGAACGACGGGGCGTGTCAGTCAAGTTGCGGGGGGGGCTCGGTTTCATAGATTTACGTATTCGGGCCTGGTTGGTTTGGGAGGAGGACGCACGTCGTAGGCACCGCCACCCACGCCGCCGTACGATGACGACGACGCGTTGTACGCGGAGGATGCCGCCGCACCGCCACCGCCGTACGCGCCAGTATCGTACGCTCCGAAGGTGGAGGTGGGCGCGGGCGCGGCGGGAGCGGCGGGAGCTGCGGGAGCGGGGGATCCCCCACTCTCGAACGGGTTGTCGTTCGCGCCCTGCCCCGCGCTGGCGGTCACGCTCGGATCCTGATGCGTCGCGCGAAGAGGGAACGTGGGCATGTCAGCGTGTGCGAGGGAATGGGAGCGGGTGGCGCGAGAGAGGCGAGGAGGCGGGGCGGGCGAGTCCGCGCCGGGCAGCCTCTCCGGGGTGACATCACGAGGAGACGAAAAACTCGCTCGACGGAAAACTTGGACCGGCGTCGGTGGAACGCGGAGGGACGCGGGGCGGAGGCTGTGTCGTCGCGCACCTGGAACGGATTGGGCTCCGCCCGCTCCTCGAAAGGGTTGTCGGCCATGGTCGCCTCGGTGAGTCGTGTGTAGGGCGAGCGCGGCCTGGAGTGCACCACCGAACCGCCGAAGGTCGCTTCTCTTTCTCGCTCTCAGACGGCACCGCCAACGAATATAACGCGATCTGTATGGCAGTCAGTCTCAGGAGTCGAATCAAATCAAGCGACGGTCTGGAAATCCCCGATTTCCTCCCAGCGCCATTTGAAAAATTTTGGAAGATGGACCTCACAACGCTGCGAGATCGTCCACTTCCACGCGCCCGCGCTCACGATGGCGGCCGTGACCATGCCCGCCGTGGCACCCGAGGTGAGTCCGGATCCATAAAACCCGCTCGCCCCGCGTTTCCGCACGCGGATTCGCTCATCGCGCCCGTCCCGAAGCCGCCCCAGCCCCTACCCATCTCCTTTTTTTCGCGCCGGCGGAGAGGAACGCCACGTCCCCTCCAGAGGCGCGAAAGGCGACAGTCAGCGTCCCGGGCCGGTGAACCGAACCGTCGCGAACGATTCCGGCGCTTATCGTCGACCCCGTCGACGGTCGTGCGCGGCGGGCGCGCGTTTTCCGAGTGATCGGCCCGTTCCCCCGTCCCCCGTCCCCTCCCGCCTTCCAGATCCAGCCCCGGCTCGTGCGCGCGCGGGCTCACCTTTTCTCTCCGCCCCATCTCCGACGTCCGCAGACCGCCGCGAAGAACGCGAAGCAGGCTCCCAAAGCCGAGGATAACAGCCCGGAGAAGACCGTCAGCGAGGAGGACGAGGATGAGGTCGCGCTCGTCGACGAGCACATCCTCGAGGAGGAGCGTAAGCTGAAGGAGGAGCACGAAGCGCGTCTCAAGGCTGAGGAGGAGAAGCACAAGGGGGAGAAGGTGGACCTGGACGAGTCAAAGTACACCAACCTCAACGCGCTCCTCGACCAGACCACCATCTACAGTAAGTTCCTCGCCGAGCAGATGGAGGACGGCGTCATGCCCGGCGAAGCTGAGCCCAAGAAGAAGAAGGCCAAGAAGGCGGCTTCCAAGGCGGATTCCAAGGAGGAAGTCCAGAGCGAGACGCAGAAGCTCCTGCCTCTGATGACCGCGGAGCTGAGGGAGTACCAGCTCAAGGGCGTGAAGTGGCTCATTGCGCTCTACCAGAACGGTCTCAACGGCATCCTCGCGGATCAGATGGGACTCGGTAAGACCATCCAGACCATCGGCTTCTTGAGCCACCTACGGAACAAGGGCGTCCACGGCCCTTACCTGGTCATCGGGCCGCTGTCCACGCTGCCCAACTGGGTGAACGAGTTCAACCGGTTCTGCCCCGAGTTCCCCGTCGTCCTGTACCACGGCTCACGGCAGGAGCGCGCGGAGATTCGTAACCGCAGGCTGCCCGTAGGCGGCCCGATCAAGGATACTTTCCCGGTGATCGTCACCTCCTTCGAGATCGTCATGGCCGACCGCAAGTTTTTGCAAAAGTACAACTTCAAGTACCTGGTCGTCGACGAGGGCCACCGCCTGAAGAACTTCGACTGCAAGCTCATCCGCGAGCTGAAGGCCATCCCGACCGCGAACAAGCTGCTGCTGACTGGAACACCGCTGCAGAACTCCCTCCCGGAGCTGTGGTCGCTGCTGCACTTTCTCCTCCCCGACGTCTTCTCCTCCCTGTCGCAGTTCCAGGGCTGGTTCGACTTTGCCGAGCAGCAGCAAGAGGACGACGGCATCGACAACCAAGAAGCCGGCAAGCGCGTCAAGGTGGTCGATAAGCTGCACGGCATCCTCAAGCCCTTCCTGCTCCGTCGCCTTAAGGGTGACGTGGAGACCAACCTGCCGCGCAAAAAAGAGATTGTCCTCTACGCGCACATGGTGGAGACGCAGCGAAAGTTCAACGACGCGCTGGTGAACAAGACAATCTCGGACTTGCTCAAGAAGATGTCGGGCGACTCCGGCTCGGTGCCGGTGGGTTCCACCGCGTTGAACAACATGCTGATGCAGCTGCGCAAGAACTGCAACCACCCGGATTTGATATCGGGCGGGATGGACGGGAGCATCATGTTCCCCTCCGCGGATGAGCTGGTGCAGCAGTGCGGCAAGTTCCGCCTGCTGGACCGCCTGCTGACCAAGCTCAGGGCGAAGGGTCACAAGACGCTCATCTTCTCGCAGATGACGAAGATGCTCGACCTGATCGAGTCCTACTTTGAGCAGAAGGGCCAGAAGGTGTGCCGCATCGACGGGAGCGTGCAGTGGCAGGAACGTAGACGGCAGATGGACGAGTTCAACACCAACCCAGATGTCGGCATATTCCTGCTGTCGACCCGAGCGGGTGGCCTCGGCATCAACCTCACCGCCGCGGACACGGTCATCATCTACGACTCTGACTGGAACCCGCACGCGGACATGCAGGCGATGGACAGGTGCCACCGCATCGGGCAGACCAAGCCCGTGCACGTGCTCCGCCTGGCGACCGCGCACTCGGTAGAGGGGAAGATGCTGTCCAGGGCGAACAGTAAGCTCGCGCTGGAGAAGCTCGTCATCACAAAGGGAAACTTTCGCCAGGAGATTGGCAAGGAGGCGGAGGAAAGCGGCAAGCGCCCGAAGGCTTCCGGCGGGGGCGTCAGCACCGAGGAGCTCATGGCCCTGCTCAAGGGAGACGTGACGGACTCCGACGGCGTGGCGCAGAGCGCCGATATCACCGATGCGGACCTCGAGATGATCATGGACAGGCGGGACCTGTTGGGCGAAAAGAAACCCAACCCGCCTGTCGGACCCGGCTGGGAGGAGGTTGAGGACCGCAGCGGAATGTCGCTGCTGGGGAACGTGAGCAAGGACTAGAGGCGAACCACGGATGGCGAGTGCACACCGCCGCGGATATGGCTCGCCTGTAGATTCACCATTCTTTCAATATGATAACACGCGATGTATTCACCTCGCCCACTCGCCAGTCCGCCAGTATGATGACAGCACTCTGTTCTATCTGTGAAAGGCAGAAAAATGAAGTCCCGGATGTCCGTCGTCATCAGATTTACGGAACACGTCGACGATTCGGAGGGTATCGCCGGTGTGCGCGCCGGTGATACCGAGCTGCGGGAGGCTCGCTCCCGCCCCGGTCATCTCTCCTCGGCGCCGTGGTCCGTTGGTTGCCACTCGCGGGGAACGGGTCGCCGACGATGGGTGAACCGAGGCTCGCGCCGCTGGAGGCGGGCGAGCAGCCACTTTGGCTGTTCCTCATCCTCGCTTTGCTGAACATCGTCGACTCATTCAACCTCAACGTGGTGTGGCCGATGCTACCGTTCATGGTTGAGAGCTTCGGCGTGGTGAAGGACGAGGCGGATCTAGGGGCTTGGGTCGGGGTGGCGGGCGCGGCCGTGAGCATCGGTCAATTGATATCGGCTTACGCCTGGGGAGCTCTTTCCGACGTGGTCGGCCGGAGGCCCGTCATGCTCGTCGGTATGTTCACTTCCACGTTCACCGCGATCATCTTCGGCACGAGCACCACGTACGCCCAGTGCGTGGCGGGTAGGTTCCTGACCGGCCTTCTGAACGGCAACGCGGGCGTCGTGAAGACGTACGTCGGGGAGGTGACCTCCAAGTCGCAGCAGGCGAAGGCGTTCAGTCTCTTCGCGCTGTGCTTCGGTCTCGCGAGCTGCGTGGCGCCCGCCATCGGGGGTTTCCTGCAGAGACCGGCGGAGCGGTGGCCTGGGACGTTCGCGGGCACGCTGTTCGAGACGTACCCGTATCTGCTGCCGATGTTGTGCGCCTCGTGTCTCACGACTCTCGGGGGCATAGCCGGCTACCTTTTTGTCCCGGAGACGGCCTCGCAGTGGCGAAGGATGAGAAGACGACGGTTCATGAGCCCCATGCAACGCGCTGACTCGTCATCAGCGGTGGGGTACGAGATGGTCGGGACGACCAAAAAGTCCAGGGCGTACGGGGACGGGGACGAAGAGGAGCTGCTGCCCGGCGACGAGACGGAGCTGACGGCGGTGACTGTGAAGACGGTCGACGACAGATCCAAGGCCGCACCGAAGATGGACGTGGACGGCGAGGAAGATGGCGACGACGACGACGCGGAGCTCGGGTTGTTGAGCCCCGCCGCGGCTTCGAGCTCAACGAACACGGCGCGGAGGGAGCCGGATCCGCCGGAGTCGATAAGTCCGCCCCGCGTCAGTCGGGGTCGGGCCGGTGTCGGCGAGGATGGGTGGAACAGGCACACGGTCACCGCCACGGCCGCGTACGCGTTCCTCGCCGCGATCGCCATCGGATACGACGAGATCTTCCCCGTGTTTGCCAAGACGTCGCGATCGTTGGGCGGGCTGGGCATGTCCGCGGAAAACATCGGCGCGGTCCTCGTCTTCGGGGGTTTCACGCTGGTGTCGTTCCAACTGCTGGTGTTTCCCGCGTTGCTGCGTCTGTTTGGCGTGACGTCGGGGCTACGAAAGGGTGCGATCGCGTTCGCCGCCGCGTGCCTCATCGCACCGTGCGCCAGTCTGATTGACGACGCCGCGGCGCGCTGGGCGGTGCTGCTCGTTTCGCAGGGGCTCAAGATCACGACCCTCGCTCTTCTCTTCTCCTGCGTCATCATAGCGGTGAACAACAGCTGCGAGAACAGGGCGAAGGCACGGGTGAACGGCGTCGGGTCCTCGCTCGCGGCGCTCGGGAGGGTCGTTTCCCCGGTGGTTCACGGGTTGGTGTTTAGTTGGTCTTTGAGGCTGGAGGGGTGGCGAGAGAAGCAGTTCGTCGTCTTCATTTTTGTCAGCGCTTGCTCTCTGGGGTTCTACGCGCTGGTGAGCCTGCTCCCAAAAGAGCTGGACGCTCCGCCGAGGGAGGTGGACGACGAGGGCGCGGTGACGGGGGAGGAGACGACGTAGTTGGAACCGGTAGCTGTAGACGAGGCGAAAAAAAAATAGTCAAGCCACGGAGCAGCCCCAAACTGACTGGGATTGAACGACAATCCCAGACAGAGCCCCACCTGCCGCACAGTCCACGGCACACGAACGCCCGGACCCCTCGTCGAGCCGTCGCAAATTTGAACGCGACGCTTCCGTGCATATTCGCGCGACCCCGGACCGCATCCGCACGCGCGTACCGACAAGGCGCCGCCGCGAAGGGTTCCACCTCTCGGCGCATCTAAATTAGTACCCCCCGTAAAAAGCTCTACTGCGATCATGCCCGCGAACATCGACAGGCTGGTGGCCGAGAGGGAGAGGCTGGCGCGCAACTCCGAGGTTGTATCCGGCATGATGAAGACCCAGCAGGTGAGCGACTGGCACGAGCGCCAGTACCACCGCACGGGCGGGCCCACCGTGGGAGAGCGGCAGGCTGATGAGGCTGAGTTGGAGCTGCGGATGGCGAACGCGTCGGTGCACGAGCTGCGACGCGCGAAGATGCGTGAGCTGGTGGCCAGGGACGACCTCAGGTGGGAGACGGAGCTCAACGCGATGGGACTGACCGTCTCGAAGGAGCGCGCTTGAGAGGAGAGCAGCGGGGGGACGCACGGGGGGATACGCTCCGACAGGGGCTGAAACGATGCTCATCACGACATTTAGCGTTAGTAAAATAATAGACCATACTGTTTGCATATACGATGCGTAAATACAAATACCTTCAGATTTCGTTACGATCCATCACTGATTCGCATACGAATTCGATTTCGCGGGTGATCCTTCACTCGAGCCGCGGTTCAGAAAAAAACGGACCGTTCAGAAAAAGTCAACGAAATCGCATCGTGCCGCGAACACACATCACGCTACGCGGTGGCTGTGTCACGAACATGGGCCCGCCCGTGCAGCTGCGCGTCCTAGTGACGGGGATACGCGTCAAGGATGCGCGTCCCTACTTCCTGCAGCTTCAGGTGCGCACTACTCCACCCCACCCGACCGTCCGTCGTGGTGCCTCGAAAAGTCATCCTCGGAACGCCCAACCTGACGACCTCATCCCGTTCCCCCGCATCCCGCTTACGCAGACTTTGCGCTCGCGCGACTCGAAACCGAACCCCGTGAGCGTCGGCGATGATCTCGTGGGGCTGTCCCAGGCCGGGACCGCCGCGAGGACGGAGACCACGGAGGTCACCTCCGCGCCCGAGTTCACCAACCGAGCATTCGTGATGACCGTGCCGAGGGACCAGGCGGGAGGCCTGGTGCCTCAGGGCGCCGCGGACCTGCTCGGCGGCAGAGACTGGCCGGGAAACAACGAGGGGCCCGGTGTGGCCATCGGTGACGGTCCCCCCGCGCTCCTCTGCCAGCTGTTCGCGCGCAAGACCGCGCTCAACAGCGCCATGGGGCACGACATCCTCTGCGGCACCGGGTACGTCGAGTTCTTCGGACCCACCGTGCAGCGACTGCAACGCGGCGAGGCGGTCAGCGTCAACGTCTCGATGGAGTCCCCCGAGGGCCGGGACCCCGCGCAGGTCTCGCTGCAGATCACCATGCTCGATACAAACCTCGGCGGATCCGTGGGCACGAGGGATAAGCCGACGGGCACGGGCCGGTCGCTCCGCGTCTCCGTGCTGGTCCACTCGGCTAAGAACCTCCCGAAGGACGAGGCTTCGGGCAGGGCACCGGCCGCGTTCGTGGCGGCGAAGACGATGCGAGAGGCTGCGGCGCGTCTACCGTCGCGTGCGGCGACGAGGGCGCTGAAGGACGAGACGGATCCCATATGGAACGAGGTGGTCACCGTCGAGGTTGGCGAAAAGGAGCTGGACCGGGAGAAGGTGCTGCTCGCCGTCGTCAACCACGACACCAACAAACTGATGGCCAAGGCGGCGATACCCCTGCGCGCCCTGTCCGTGGGCAGGCACTATAACCTGTCCCTGCAGCTGGGCAACGGTGCGAGCCTGGACTGCACGGTGGTCATGCCCAGCGCGCCCGAACGCGAGCTGAAGACGCTTGAGCAAAAGAGCGGAACCACGCGGGTGGAGGCTAGCGTCATGGGCATCTCCGGCGGCGGAGACACCGGCGCAGGATTCGCGGGTCCCGTCACCGCGGTGTGGTCCCTCGCGTCATCCGCATCCTCCGCGAAGTCGGCCGGCGCCGGTAAGGCTAAGGTGTACACGTCCGTAAACGCCGGAAGCGAGGACGCCGTGGTGCAGGCGCTGTCGAGCATCGGCGCGGAGAAGACCACGGACGTGGTGCCCACGCTGCAGGGGAGCAGCCTATCGGGGCCGCCGCTGTGGCCGTCCGGTCACCGCGCCGCGTTTTATTGCTCATCCAGCGCCATTTCCCACGGTGCGGCGATCGTGCTCGAGCTGCACAACGGCGGCGGTATGATTGGACGCGCGGTGATGCCCACGGATGACCTCGGCCCGGGCGGCAAGCCGAGCTCCTTGAACGACGTGCCTTTGGTGATCCGCGGCGAGGAGGTTGGCCGCGTCACCGTCACCGCGCGCGTGTGGCCCAGAGACGAGCTCATCCAGTCACGGAAGAAGGAGGTTCAGGGCGGGTTTGATCCCGGCGGCGGGCTCGGCGTCGGCGGCAACGGCGAGGGCGCGTGGATGCTGAGCGCCATGGCGACGGATATGATTGACAAGCAGGCGGCTCTCGACGACGCGCTCGCCCGGCTCGAGTCCTCGGAGCGCAGGGTTGAGAACCTCAAGTTTCGATACCAGGAGGCTGAGGCTTCCCGGCAGCGCCTGGAGGGTGACAACGGGGAGCTCAGGAGGCTGCTGCACGAGGAGCGAAACGCGGACCCGGCTGCGGGGTTGCAGGCGCTCGGCCTGAACGGCGTCGACGACCTGATGGAGGCGAAGGATCGGCTCGGCCAGCTCGCGGCGAGGTACTCGCAGGAGAAGCGACGCAACGCCGAGCTCGTGCACCGACTCAAAGCCGTGCACGAGCAAACGGTGCAGGCGGAGCAGCTCAAGGGTCGGCACCTCGAGCTGCAGGAGGCGCACGCGGAGCTGAGCAAGTACCTGCAGAAGTGCGAGCGCGAGGCTGCGAGGGTCGGTAAGTGCCGCGCGACGATCGAGATGCAGGAGGGCATCATCGCGAGGCTCGAGGGCCTGCTCGAGCAGTCGGTGGTGGACGGGCGCAGGCTCGCCGAGGCTGAAGCGGAGGCTTCCCGCCTCCGCGACGCCAACGCCATGCTCCAGTCCGGGCCGGATTACGAGGAGCTGGCAATCCTTAGGGATGAAGTGAAGGACCTGCGACTGGCGTACCAGGAGCGTGAGCGCGACCACCGAGACTTGCAGGCTGAGCGCGTCGCCCTCACCTTGAGGAGCGAAAAGGCGGAGGCGAACGGCATCGCGAGCAACAACGAGATGCTCGAGGTGTCCAGGCGGTGCGCCAGGGAAATCGCGGGTCTTCGCGCCAAGCTCGCGGAGAAGGACGCGCAGCTCATGGGCGGGTTCGGTTCGGTCAGCAACATGATCCTGCAGGAGTACGGCACGGTCGGGCGGCTCACCACCATGGAGCCCGTACAGGAGTACCACCATGAAGAGGCTGCGGATCCGCGCCAGGTGGGTTCGAGGGACAACCTCCTCGCGGTTGAACCCAGGCCGCCTTCGGGGTCGCCGAGCGGCGTCCCCGCCGGTAGGTCGTCGCGGCCGGGGAGTGTCGGGAAGATGTCGGGCGCGTCACCGCCCGGATCGAGGATGGGAACGAGCTCGTCGTCCGCGGGTACGAGCTCATCATCCGGCTCGGGCTCGTCCAGGCCGGCGACGGGGTCGTCCGGGCCGGCGCCTGGGTCGAGGGGTGGGTCGAGGCCCGCGACGGGGGGTTCAGGTCGCGTGCCTCCGTGAGACCAAGTGGGAGTCGATATTCTATAGCGCGTGTGTGATATTAAATGAAGAGCGCGGCGTTGAGCCTTTCTACATCTCGCCGCACTGGGAGATTTTGCACGAGAGCTTGGGTTTGTTGTTGGGTCCAGTCGCGACGTTCTCGATCTTCCTCAGCACCAGTAACCCGTCCCCCAGGACCCTCCCGAACACCACGTGCTTGTCGTCGAGCCACTCCGTCTTGGTGCAGGTGAGGAAAAACTGGCACCCGTTGCTGTTAGGCCCGCTGTTGGCCGAGCTCAGCAGCCCTGGGCCCGTGTGTTTCGCGACGAAGTTTTCGTCGTTGAACTTTGTCCCGTAGATGGAGAGGCAGCCCGTGCCGTCGCCCTTGAGAAAGTCCCCGCCCTGGATCATGAAATCCTTGATGACGCGGTGGAACTCGATGTCCTTGTATCCCTGCGGAAACCCGCCCTTCTTGTACTCACCGGTGCAGAACTGTCGGAAGTTCTCGCACGTCTTGGGCGCGACGTCGGCGAACAGCTCCATCTTGATCCTCCCGACGTCCGCGCCTCCGATGGTGACGTCGAAAAACACCACGGGATTGTTCGGATTGGGCGCCCGCTGGTGCCACTGCGTCTCCGCCATGCCGGCGTGCGCGACTCTGCGGTCCGGTCCTGCCTCCGCGAAGTGGGCCCCCAACCCTAATCGCGCGCGTTTTATCGATTTTCGCCCAGATTTTCCGCGCCAAATAACAGATGCCGACGTCACAACCCAACAGCGCAAGCGAGATACACGCGTTCGAGGATATGATATCGCGCGCCCCGAAGGCGACCGCGCTCATTGCGATCGTCGTCGTCGCGGCGTTGCAACCTCCCCAAATCCAGGCTTGCAGTACCTTCCTCGTCGGTAAGGGCGCTTCGGTGGATGGGTCCCTCTTCGTATCCCACTCTGACGACGGCGAGGGCGACCCGGACGCCAGGCTGTCGTTCATTCCCGCGGCGGACCATGCCCCCGGCGCGTTCAGGGACGTGTGGCCGGACCTTGAGGATAATCCGCGCTTCGTCGGGACCGCGAGGGGCGAGACGTACCTCCCCGGTCGGGGCGTCCCTTCGGATGCCAAGTGGACCGAACCGATAGGCAAGATCCCGCAGGTGAACCACACGTTCGCGTACACCGAGGGTAACTACGGCATCATGAACGAGAAGCAGCTCAGCATCGGCGAGAGCACGTGCAGTGGTAAGTTCGTCGCGAACGCCAAGGGCTCGGGGGGTACGGCCATGTTCTGCGTCAACGAGCTGTCCCGAATCGCGATGGAGCGATGCGTCACCGCCCGATGCGCCATCCGAACCATGGGCGACCTCGCGACCGAACACGGCTTCTACGGCGCGTCCGGATCGTTCGAGGGAGGGTCCGAGACGCTTCTCATCGCGGATACGTCCGAAGGGTGGGTCATGCACTTCGTCCCGTACCCAGAGACCAACGCCGCGGTGTGGGTCGCCAAGCGGGTACCCGACGACGAGGTCACCGTGGTGATGAACATGTTCACCATCCGGAACGTTAACCTACACGATCCGGACAACTACATGTACTCGGAGAACGTCATCGACGTCGCGATCAAGCACGGGCTGTGGGATCCATCCGGTAAGGACGGCGTGTTCGACTTCACCAAGGCGTACAGCGACGGGGAGTACGCGCACAAGTACTACTCTGGCCGCCGAGCCTGGGGCGCGTTTCGACTCGTCGACCCGAGCGTCGAGCTGGACCCAAACTACGGCGACCTACGGATGGACGACCCGTACCCTTGGTCCATGAAACCCGCCAAGTTGGTATCCGCGTCGGACCTCTTCGCCTGGCACAGAGACTGGTACCAGGACACGCCTTTTGACATGTCGGCGGGTGTCGCCGCGGGGCCGTGGGGTTCGCCCGACCGATTCAACGGCGGCGACGCCGAGGGTACCATCCCTGGGTCGTTCGAACGATCCATCGCGTTGCATCGGACCACGTACACCCACGTCCTTCAGACCCGGGGGTGGCTCCCGGACGCTATCGGTGGAATCACGTGGTACGGGCCCCACGCCGCGCACGGCACTTGCTTCGTCCCCGTCCCGGCGGGGATCAAAAAGTTACCGGCGGCTTTGACGATTGGAAACGCCACGCGGGTGGACAGAGATTCGCAGTGGTGGGCGCACAGGTACGTGCACAACCTGGCGCAGATGAAGTACGCGTACGCCGTGGAGGATATTCGCACGGCTCAGGCGAAGTGGGAACACGAGGGCGCCCAGCTCGTCGCCGCCGTGGACGCGAAACTCGGAGGCCGAGCCGCCGTCTCTCCAGACGAACTCGACGTCGCGCTGGGAATGTTCGAGGCTCATCTGGACAATGTCAGAGCCGCGTGGTGGCGCCTGGGTGACGTCATCATGGCCAACTACGCGGACGGGTTCGTGTCCACGCGGGAGACCGGTACGTCCGTGGGATACCCCGCCTGGTGGCTCGAAGCGGCTGGCTGGAGAGAAGGCCCGGAGCCCATCCCGCCGCCGAAGACGAAGGGGGCGAAGATTTTACGCCAAGGCGTCGGCGCCTTGAAGCGGGGCTCGAGGACGAGGAAGGCCGGTTCCGCGTCTCTCGCGTCCGCCTTTCGAGGATGAACCGTGACCATCGCGTCATCTGAAGACGATAGACTATTCTTTTTTATCACCATCTCGGTTGAGCGTACCACCGCGAACTGTTCACCCGCTCTCATCATCATCTGCAGACGAAAATGCCCTCGAGAGCGATCTCCTTTCCTACTTGTACACGACGTGGCGTACTTTTTGGAAGCCGCCACACCCGACTGCGCTGGCACTGGACCGGAAGCGCGGACTGGGGAAAGTGGAGCGGGCAAAATGCATGGGAGAGGGAGAGGACGCGGCGGCGGATCTGGCAGGGGTGGTAGGGGTGGCAGGGGCAGAGGTGGTCAGGGCGGTCGCGGGCATCCGGCTCCTGGATTACCAGACTACAAGGACTTCGTGCTGCCCTTTCTGCTAAACCCGCAGCCGACGGACCTGCAGCCGGTTCCCCTCGAGTTCGAGGGCGTACCGCATTTCTCGCACCTCATATTCAATAATCTGCTGGCCGAGTTTTGGCATGTAGTCGGTGAGGGACCAAAGGGCCCTGCCATAAAGGCCATGCCCGCGTCCGATGGGAAGCTCAATCTGGTGCGTTCCGTAGCCTCGCGCACTTTTTTATCGTCTCGGTGAATCCGATAGGGTCGCCGTCCTCGAACGCGACTGATCCACGATACCGTAACTACGTGCGTCGACTTCGATCGACTACTGACATCATATCAACACGCTTGAAACAGGTGAACGACGGAGGAGCCACGGGAGACGAGGCAAGTTTGATGCATCACCTCCTTCTCATCGGCAACCAAGGTAATCGCCAGCTGCATCTGGTGGTCGGGCAGACCGGGGGGGAGAGGGATGTGAACACGGGAGATAAGAAGCCGACGCTGATATCGCTCAAGCCAAAGCTGCAGGGCTTTCAAGGCCAGATTCGAAGCTTTGGGTACGTCGGAGCTTTTCTCGCGGAGCTCGCGGCTCTTTGGGAGCTCGCCGACAAAGCCAACAAGGGCGAGCCGGCGTCGCCGGTGCTCAGGGCGGTCTTGAACCCGAGCGTCGATGTCGCGGGGCACTGGCACCCGGCGCCGCCGCCGACGGAGGATTTCGTGCGGGGTGACCCGACAAAGGCACCCAAGGCGAACGAGTCGCAGAAGGCTGCCGTTTGCGCCATGACAAACGCGCTGGAGAAGATCCAGGGACCGCCGGGAACGGGGAAGAGCACCACCATCTACCACGTCATAACTCAACGCGTCCCGCGCGGGGAAAGAGTTCTGGTGACGTGCAGCCGAAACGTCGCGATCGAGTCCATCGCACAGAAGCTGGAGGCGTGTGATGCGGATATACTGGTCGTCGGTGCGCCCGGACGTATCGGTAGCACGGCGAGGAAGTACCTGCTCGACAGCAAGGTGGACTCGCATCCGAGCGTTCGCGCGGAGGCGGCAAAATCGTTGATGGGCCGTGATTCGCCCGCCACGATCGAGGTGGCGAAGACTGTGCGCGGGCCCCTCATGGAAAAGTGTCAGATCGTACTTTGCACCATCGCGAGCACTTCGAGGCTGCTGAGGGAGTGGGAGGAGAACGTGAAGAAGCCACTCCAGGTGCACACCGTTGTTGTCGACGAGTGTGGTTGCACTCCCGAGAGCTCAACCGCACTGCTGCTGAATCTGCAACCGCAGAATATGGTACTGCTCGGAGACCACAGACAGCTACCTCCGTGTTCGCTCGTGCCGCCGCAGGCGCTCAAAGAAACGGGGCACGACAGATCCATGTTAGAGCGGTGTGTGCTGGGTTCTGGGGGTAAAGTTCATCGGCTGACGGAGCAGTACCGGATGCATCCGCACATCTGCAGTGTGGTTAGTAAGATTTCTTACCAATCGACGCTACAGACCGCCGCGTCTACTGCTGAGGCTAGATTTAAGACGGCAGAGGAGCACGATGAGGTGGACGCGATGGTGTGGGCTCAGGTTTTCGGGCAGGAGACCACGCCGGAGGATGGCAAGTCGTACGTCAACGTCGCGGAAATTGCCGCCGTGGTTGCCGCGTGCCATCGACTGAGGGAGAAGCACGGGCACGGCGTGACCATAGCCGCGCTGACGTTTTACAAGGGTCAGTTTCTCGCGCTACTCGAGGCACTGCCCGCGAGCCTGAAGGTGGAGTGCCTCACCGTGGACGCGTGTCAGGGTGCCGAGTTTGACTACGTGCTCATCTCACCGGTGCGATCCAACGGGCGGAAAGCGATTGGGTTTGTGGCTGACTCCAGGAGGGTTAACGTCGCGATTTCCCGCGCCAAGCGCATGTGTGTCATACTCGGCGATCATAGGACGATGAGCTACCGCCCCGGCACGGATTGGCACACGATTTACAGCTCGTGCAGGAAGGAGGCGTACGGCGCAAAGGGATGTCGGTGGCACGCGCCGCCGCCAACACCCGGGTTTCTTTCTATGCTTCAGCAGAAGAGGATGGCAGCGAAGGAGGCGGTGGTGAGCAATGAGGATGAGCAGGCTAAGACGGATGGGACGAACGTGGGCGCAGCTGCGTTCTTACCCGCGGCTGTGATGGCGCAGGTGGCACCCCAGCCAAAGAAGCCGATTCCAAACCCCCCGGGTACGGGTAAAAAAGCACAGAAGAAGGCGAGGGCTCAGGCAAAGCAGGCGAAGTATGACACGATGATGGGGATGATGGGGATGGGCATGGGTGCTGGTCCGGGCTATTTCAACCCGGCAATCAACGGAGGTTTTTCCCCGCCACCCCCTCCGCCCCAAGGGCGACCAGCGATGATGCCGCGGAAAGTGGCCACAGGGGCGCCGCCACTGCCAAACGGAGTGCCGCCGCCGTTACATACGATGCATCCCAACGGCATACCACCGCCGATACCACCGCCGATGCCACCGCCGATGCCACCGCCGATGCCACCGCCGATGCCCATGAGATCGCTCAACGCCGCCGCCGCGATCATGGCCAACGCCGCGCAGGAGGCCCAGGTGGTCGATGGGGGTGAGCAAGATTCCGACAACAGTGATTGGGAACCTCCAAGCGGTCGACTCGGGTCCGTGCTCAACCTCCAGGACTTGGACGTCGTGAAACGGAACGATTCGTTCGATGCGCTTTCCGAGCTTCCAAACGCACCGACGCTGTCAAGGTTCGGCACAGACAACGGCGGTGAGCAATATCAGCCTCCGCCGTTCGCATTTGGCAGCGCGCCTCCTGTGCCGCCGGGTCCGCCACCGCAACGGTAGGCCGCTAGGGAACGCTAGGTGAACGTGTACGATTAGACATTCTTTCAGACAGAAAAATTTCAACCGTTTCGCCTTCTTGTCTTGGACGAGCGTTTTTTGGGATGCATTCTCTTGGACAAGCGGACCCCTCAGACCTCTCCCGCGCCAGACGTCGACTATCTTACTATCGGCGCAGTGACTCGCGCATACACGTCAGTGCGATACTCGAATACCATGTCGGAGTCCATTCGGGTCGATCATTCAAGTCTGGACACCGAGCAGGGCCGGCAGGAATTCCACCAGGCGCTTCGTGAGGCGATGGAACGAGCCAAAGTGAAGCACGCGGCCACCTGCACCCGGATGCCTCCGCCGGTGAACGCTTCCGTCGAGTCGGCTAAAGCGCACGAGATGTCTGTGCTCGCGGATGTCGGCAGAGACGTTATCGCCGCGTTCGATATACCCGTGGACGGGCCCGGACCGAAGCGCGTGGTCGCGATCCGCGTTCGACCAGCCGCGCACCCGAAAGATCTCGGTCGATGCGTGACCTCTCGTACGCGCGAGTTGCACTTGGCGACGCGCGCGCGGCGCACTGAGCGAGAGCTTCAGACGGATGCACAACCCGACATCGACGATCTTGATTCAACCGCGCACATCTTCCTGACCTACGACGACTTCGAGTCCACCCACACACTCGGGGTTGCGCGCATCATCAACCTCCCCGTCGGAGGTGGATCATCACAGGCGAGCCCGCAGATGCTGACGCCGACGGTGGACCGCTTCTTCGCCACCACGCTGTCGATGATACTCGAGCCCGTCAAGTTCCCCATAAAGGTTCGAGACTTACTGCTCGAGGCGTGCCACGAGTGCGTGCGACGCGCGGGTGTGAACGAGTTCGACCTCGTGACGAGCGCGCCGAACCACGTTCCAATCGGCGCGAAGCCGAGGACAACCGACGGTCCGTCGAGGGATGTCCCAAAAGAGTTCGACCGATGCGATCGCGCGAGGACGTACGCACTGCGGGTCCCTTCCCCTGAGGAATACGCCGCGCCTGATGTGACCGACCTGGCTGAGGAAGCCGCGACCGAGACGAGGACGGAGTCGAGCGACGACGACGAGAAGCGCCGAGAGGCTGACGCCAGGCACGACGCAGCCGCCGAGATGCTTCGACGCCTGGACGACGTCTGGGGCCGAACGAAACTGAGCCCGAGCAAGGTTCAGCTCGCGAACGTGGCTACTGCACTCGTCGCCGCGCTCGTTCCGTCGCTCACGCCCGGGAGCAAGTCGTGCGAAACGGCGGTGGACACGCTGGTTGGAGGATTTGGCGCAGACGCCGAGACGCTCGGCGCGATTGCGAGGATGTCTCGAGCGGCAATCGCCGCGCGGTCGGACGCCAAAGACAGTTGCATTTCGCATCTCGCTACGATCGTCGCCGAATCCCCGAACTCGAGCGCATCCATCGCAGAGCTCGCGAATGTCCCGGGGAGATTACTGGTCGTCATGTCCCGCGCTTTGCGCCGCCTCGAGGGTCACGCGCCGGGCCCGCATCTCGCCGCGATGAACAATCGGCGCGGCTCGGAGGAGGGTCTCGGCGACGAATACGAATCCCTCGATTCCATGTTTCAATCTTCCGGTCCATCCGGTGTGCTCCTCATTCTTCGTGTCGTGCATCGCGTGTCTGAATGTGGCGAGTTTGATGTTCCGACGGTCGTCATCGATGGCGGCGAAGACAAGGATGTCTCGGCGATTGCGCTGCACGATGTTTTGTTTCGCGCCGCGGAAATCGGACTTGTGCCGGATCCAGCTGGGTGTTTCCTCGCTCGCGGCGGCTCTGCCACTGACTCCGAGTGCGGTGTCGCGATCGTTCGACTGCGCCGTACGGGGTACAGCATTAGATGCGCGAGGATGGACGATGTCGACGCTCTCGTCTCGGTCGAGGCTGCAAACTGGAAGAACCAGCCGGAGATGCGGACCGATCGATTGAAAGTTGAGGACAGGATTCGCAACAATCCGCAGTGCAACCTCGTGGTACAGGACGAAAGCGGCGTGTGCAGGGGCGGCGTCTACTTTCAAATGATCGCGCGGATGTCCGACGCTACGGAATACGACTGGTACGACAAGGAACAGGCGAGGAAACCAACCGGAAGTTGGATTCAGCTCATGGACATCCACGTGTGCCAGGATTTCTCCTCTCAGCTGGGTCGTCCGGTCGGTGCGGAGCTTCGTGAGTTTGCCGTCAACGCGGCCCTGCATATCCCCGGCGTCGAGGGCGTGTGCGCGGTGACCAGAACCCGCGCGTTCAGACGCACGCAGAAAAGCACGGGTGAAACCTACGAGCAGTACATCGCGAGGGATGGCGGTGTACACGACCGCGGTCTCGCATTTCATGTGGCCCACGGCGCCGTCGTCGTCGGCCCAGTGCAAAGCTGGAGACCAAAGGACGAGGAGAACGACGGTAAGGGCACGCTCATCAGGTACCCGCTTGACGACATGCGGTCGACTCGATGGGCCGCCGCGTGGATGGCCTTGAGCGACGAAATGCCCGAGCCCGAGATCTCCGACGACGACTGTGCGACGGTCACGGTAAATATTCCCAGCCTGAAGATGTCCGATTGCGGATCGGCTGTCGATGATACGACGCCTGTGTGTTGTGAGACCCCCAGGACAGTCGCTTACTTCACTGCTAGCTCGAGCTCGGACACGGACTGACGCGCTACCCGCACCTCTGTGATGACAATTCTAGACTACTTTGTTTCTGTCTCCCGCGCGGCGTACCAAGCGGCGAAATCATTCCACACGCTCGGTGCCTCCCTTCTATATCTCTGGTAATCCTCTTCGCTCACGTCCGCCAGGCACTCGGTCAGTCCGAACGACGTGGGCACGAAGCACCTTCCGATTGCCCTCTCCGGGCCTTCAAAGCGTAAGTATTTGGTTGGACCCGTCTCCGATATCTCCCCCGTGTAGCCGTACCGGTCCAGGCTGCTGAAGCTATGGGCGTGCCCGTTCTCGTCTATGTAAACAATAGCATCGTCCCAGCCCGCGCGCCTGTCCTCTTGATCCCGCATCAGCGCCAGCAATCCTTCCGTTCCCACCGAGAAGTTGAAGTACTTGGTGTAAGGACCAGGCGCATCCTTCAGCGCTGCGCAACACAATCCACAGTCGTGGATGAGCAGCGGCCTTTGAAGCCTTTCATGCGCTGACTTGGCCTTGGCGAGCGCAACTTCCAGCACCGTGTCAGCCTGGATCTCGGGGAGCGCGAGGTCGATGCCGTCCACCTCCACGCCCGGGTTGGATGCTCGCAGAGAGATCGCGAGGCGAAGCCGATCGACCTTCCCTTGGTTCCCAGTCACGAACGTGAGAACATGCGCGGAGGTATGCTCACCCTGACGCCCTGTCGACGAGCAGTGGACCCGGAGTGATCGAGAACAACGCTCGCGAGCGGACCGAACACCTGGGGTGACTCTCACCCCACGCGAGTGCAGAGCGCAGCGCATCGCGGAGTGACAGAAATGACATCCTGCCTGAAACTTTTTTTAGGGCAGCTCCTTCCAGATCTGCCTTCGAAGAAGCAGTACACCGCGCACACAAGAGGATGGGCACGGTGGACGAGAGAGTCGCCCAGGTGTTGGAGAGGGCTTTCCGGATCACCCTGACGGATCCGGGCGATGGCTCGAGCGAATCGCTCTACCTGCAGTCACTCGCGTCCGAGATGGTGATGGAGGGCGCAGAGCCTCCGCTGACGGTGTCCGGAGATCTGCTCGAGCGCGCGCTCTTCGCTCGGCTCTCCACGCCCGTCGAGGAGATGTCGCGGTGGTGGATGACGGACCCGGAGGCTGCGCCGGTGACGTGGTTACTCCGATCGTACCACCGGTGCCGCGAAGAGTCTCGGAGGCTGAACGCGCGCGACGTCGAGTTCGCCGAGCGCGCCACGTCCGCCCTCCGCCAGGGGCTGGAGCTGTGCGTCAACTACAGCGGACTGCTCCTCAACCCGGCGATGGCGGACATGTTCCCGCAGCCGGAGGCTGCCAAGCGCAGAGGCGTGCTGCAGCTCCTCGATGTCATGTTCGACGCATCCTCCCCTTGGGAACCCGGCAAGCTCCCGGACGGCTTCCTCCCCGAATTCGCCGCCCGATTCGAAGACGAGGGGCTGGAGGACATGCTGGGCCCCGTCGTCGACGAGCTCCCGTCGATGGTGAAGACGGTCAGCCCGCTGGGCGACTTCCACGCGCCGCTCACCGCACTTTGCCTCTTCGTGTCCGTCAAGTCCATCGCTGAGATCATCTCGCGGCGACCGCGGTGGCTCGCGAGGGAGGACGCCGCCGACGCCGATCGGCGCAGATCCGAGTCGGAGCAGAGGATGCGACAGATGATGGCGATTCCGGCTTTCGCGCAGATGATGGGACCGGACTCGATGAGCGACCCTTCGATGCTAGCGGGACCTTCGGGCGGCAGAGCATTCGAGGCGGACTCGCTGCTCGGACCTTTCTTCGCGTGTAATTGCCTCCCGGACAGCATCGCGGAGGCTGCGGGCGGCGCCGTCGCCGGCTTGGCTCGAATGCCTTCAGTGCGCGAGCAGTGCTTCAAGGATTACGAGAAGCGCCGCGCCGGGGAGGTCGAGGCATCGATCTCCGCGCTGCGAGCCAACGGCACCACGATCGTGGACGGTCTGTACGCCGCGACGTACGCCATGCTGCGACACGGTGGCGAGTGCAGGGACGCCGTGGTGGCCTGGATGTCGAGATACTGCGACGCCAACAAGGGCCGAGGGAAGATGCAGATTCGCGAGCTGGAGTGCGGGAGCCACGGCGGCGCCGCCAACCTGTCTTCGGTGGCGCTGAGACTCGCCCAGCCTTTCCTTAACCCCGGGTCCGGTAAGTTCACCAAGATCGACCCGAACTACGTGAGATCCAGGAAGTGCAGGCTCGATCTGAGCGACGAGACCAGAGTCGCCGCGCAGCACGACGTCGTCGAGTCCGCCGGGACGATGCCGGAATCGGAGGAGCCCGCGGATGGATACGGGTTCATATGCGAGTGCTTCCACATCGCCGCGCGGGCCATGCACCTCGGCTACGTCAAGTGCGTCAACGAGCAGGTCAGCGTGTACCAGGAGATCGGCAGACGGCAGGAGCACATGAGGCCCGGGTGGGAGGAGGAGACTCGCGCGCACATGGCGTCCTCTGTGCCGGGGGGGGCGCCGAACGAGTTTCAGCGCACGCAGATGGAGCGACAGATCGAACAGATCAGAAAGGAGATGGAGGATTGCAAGACGTCGTTCGCCATGTTCCAGACGGTTCTCGACGATCCCAAGGCTGTGATCGAGACCATGCAGTTCTACAGGCTCACCGCTACCTGGCTGATATGGGTCGCCACCCAAGGTAAGGATGCGAGCGGCGGAAACGCGTTGGGCCGCGAGATTATCGCCATGGGTGAATCCGGCGCCGCGGTCAAATCTCCGCTGGCTACCCCGCCCCCGCCCTCGTTCGCACTCCTCCCGGAGTATCTCTTCGAGGATATGGTCGATTTCCTCCTCTACGCGTACAGGTTCGTTCAGGGGAACCCGGCGACGCGACACGCCCTCGACGGTGAGCGCCTGGATGAGTTCATGAGCCTCTTTGTCCTCCTGCTGGGCAGCCCGGAGTACGTCAAGAACCCGTATTTACGTGCCAAGTTTGTCGAGATTCTCATGACGTGGCTGCCCGGTGATCCGGACGATCCGGACGGCATGAACAGGGGCGGCCGGGGCTGGAATCCTCGAATGGCGGATCTGTTTGAGGGCCACCCGCTGGCGCTGAACGGCCTCATACCGGCGCTGCTGCGACTGTACGTGGACATCGAATTCGGCGGAGGTGCGAACCAATTCTACGACAAGTTCAACATCAGAAACCAGATCGGCCACCTGTGTCACTACCTATGGCGCGTGGACTCGTACAAGCGCTCGTGGCAGACGCTCGCGGAGGCTGACGTTCCGTTTTACATTCGGTTCGTCAACATGCTCGTCAACGACGCGATTTTCTTGTTGGACGAATCCCTCAAGGCGCTTCCCGAGGTACGACAGTTCGAGCAAGACACGGAGAATCAGCTGGAGTGGGCGCAACGTCCCGCGCGTGAGCGTAGGGAGCGTGAGACTGCGAACAGGCAGAACGAGAGGAACCTTCGGAACGAATTGACGCTCGCGCGAGGACACGTGCGTATGATGGGATACACCAGCCGAGAGATCGCTGCTCCGTTTCTGCTCCCGGAGATGGTCGAGCGTATCGCGGCGATGCTCAACTATTTCCTTCTGTACCTCGCGGGACCCGAGCGTAGGAAACTCAAGGTCAAGGACCCGGAGAAGTTGGGCTGGAACCCGAAGGAGCTCCTCTCCATGATCACGGAGATTTACCTCAACCTGTTCAACGCGGACAAAGATGGGGTTTTCGTCGCAGCCATCGCCGCCGACGGGAGAAGCTACAAGGATGAGGTGTTCGTGGAGACGTCCAACGTCCTCAGGCAGCTCGGATTGAAGTCCAATCACGACATATCCAGGTTCGACGAGCTCGCCGAGCGCGTCAGGCTCGTCGCGGCTCAGGCGGAGGAGGAAGAGGCGGACCTCGGGGAGATTCCCGACGAATTCCTCGACCCCGTGATGTACACGCTGATGACGGATCCCATCAAGCTGCCGAGCGGTGGGACGATGGACCGCTCCAACATACTTCGCCATCTTCTCACGGATGAGACGGATCCGTTCACCAGACAACCCCTGAAGGCGGAGGACCTGGTGCCCGACGCGGAGCTGAAGGCTAAGATTGACGCGTGGATCGCGGAACGGAAGAGTGCCGCCGGGAAAGCCTAATTCTTTTTTGTCATCGACACTTTGATCGCTATGGTGTGTTCTACTACGCGTGTGTGCGTTCTATTTTCCCCATCTCCACGCCTGAATCTATCCTCGGCAGACTCCCGCGAGGCTCCGTCTCCGAGCTCGCCCCGTTGACGCACACCTCCAACACGACGGGATGAGCATCCAACGATATCCGTCGCTCCACGATGACCTGGGATAACCTCCGCTCAGGCGTGATTCGTCGGTCCTTCTCAATCTTCTCTAGCTTCTCCTTCTCATCTCGCGCCAACCTTCTCTCCTTCTCCCGCACCCAGCTCACCACCGCGACGCCAAAGATGGTAATTACGGCGCCGACGGCTTGGTCCCATGAAATACCTTCCCTCAGAGTTATGTACGAGAGCAACATCGTCCACAACACCTGTACCCCGGAATACACGGTGGGAAGAATACCGCTGACGTGCGAAACTGCCCAAGAATTCAACCCATGTGCGAAACAGGAGCTCGCGATGCCCGCGTATAGGACAGCCAGTATAGCGTTTCTTCCCGCCGTCGATTCGCGAAGATGCGACCAGTCAACGTCCGTAACGAGCTCGGGCACTCCAACGCACGCGATGCCTAATTCTGCAAGGAGCGTGGCTGAAAACAGAAACATCACCGGACCGGGTGATGGTTTCGCGCGCTCTGCTGACGCGTCTGCTGACCTGATATTCCCGAGGGCTCTGGTCAACAGCACCAAGTACACCCCGTAGCTCGATGCCTGCACGACTAGTAAGAACACGTCAAGAGGACCCGGACCGACGCGGGTGGAAAACACCCTCAGCGCCACTGCACACCCTAGGGTGGCGACCAACATCCCAATCACCTTTAAAATAGGGACCCGCTCCGCACCAAGTATCGCCGATAGAGCAGTGGCGAAGACTGGCATGAATGGTTGAACCATCGCGGTAGCTATGGGTCCCGAACGCTGGTTGCACACAAAGATGAAGGAGTAAGCTATTCCAATCGCGACGGCCATCGGCGGTATGTAGAGCAGCTCAGCCGGATGAAACGGTCGTGACCCTTCCTTCCTGGCCAGCCACCAGAGGAAAGGCAGCGCGAGGAGGAGTCGTAGGGTGCAAAAAGCGAACGGAGGAATCAAGTCGAGCGCCGGTTTAGACGTGACGTGCATCCCCGCAAAGAGCAGCTGCACGGTGCATAGCGCGAGGTGGCACGTAGCTGGATGAGGATCATGGTACTGGCGACGCCACCACGCACCACACGACCCGAGCGGCGCCATCAGGTGTGAAGCGCAGTCACTGGCTTCGTGAAGATTGTATTGGTGGAGAGGATAATTCATTTTTGACAGTCTGTTTCTACACTTTGGGGATCTCACCTCGCCCCCGCAGTCTCGGTCATGCCGTCCTTTGCGTCCTCGTCTTTCGCCCTCGTCACTTCCACCGCGTATTCTTCCGGCGTCACGCCCGTGAGCCTCTGGAACTGATCGTCTCGCATGCAAACCACGTATGAAGGTTTATGAAGTGATTGTTCCGACATCATGCCCTTCCTCCTCAGTATCCGAACCCGGGGAACGATCCGTCCCTTGAGGCTGTAGGTAACGAGTTGAACCGCGTCGAAGACATCGCACGCGGGAAAGAATTCATCCACCAAATACTTCACCGTGGGCCTCACGTTGCGCTCCAGCGAGTACGCCAAGAGCTGCGGCCGCGTCTCTATGCACTTTATCGCACCCTCCATGCCGAGGTCGAGCTCGACTGCTAAAAAGTCGATGGTGGGCACGATGTTTCGCTCCAACGATAGCGACAACACCGCGGGTGCCTTGGCGACGAGTCTAACCGCGCGATCGCCGCCGATCCCGAGGTCCCTGGCGAAGAATTCCACCGTCTTTGCCACGCTATCGACGGACAGCGCCAAAATTTCTGGATGTTTTTCCAGCACCGCCCGCACGGTTTCCTCGCCCAACCCCAGCCTGTCCGTGAAGTATCGCTTCTTAGAGCGCAGGTTATCGTCAACGTTCATCAGTAGGATCGAGGGACGGCGCTTCACCGCGCGCGCCACCGCGGTCGGGCTCATGCCGAGCTCGTCAACCAGGAACCTCACCGTCGGCCGGAGGTTCGCCTCCACGCTCGCCCACGCCACGGAAGGCTGCTTGCACAGTACGGTGCCCACGTCACCGCGCTTCACCCCGCACTCGTCCGTGAGCCAACACGCCGTGGATTCGAGCCTGGCTAAGGAGACGGTCAGGAGCCTCGGCTCGCGCTGCACCGCCCTCTTGACTCTTGCGACGTCCGCGCCGAGTTCTTGGCACAGGTGGTCAACCTTGGGCGCGATGGCGGAGGCCACATCGTAGCCCGCAAGTTTTGGGGTGTGCGCCAGAACTTTCTCGACGTCCGCATCGGACATGGCTAGGGCACTTCGCGCGTATGACTCGAACGAAACCGAGCCGGACGTGGAAGCGTCGTCGCCGGTGAGCGACGACTGAGCCCGCACGAATCTCGCCTGTTCCATGAGGCGTTGCGTTATGGGTGGGTTGACGCGGCGCGTTCGACGTGGACCGAGCGTCGAGGCGCTCGGCGTCGCGCTCCGAGATGCCAGAGTCGCGCTCCGAGATGACAGAGTCGCGCTCATCGCTCACTTCGATTGAATCGTGTGGACCGGCGCGGTGCGTTGTTACTTGTGTGAATTTGAACGTGAATGTTCCTCGCCATGAGATAACTTTTGACGAGTGAGCTCTCAGACACGCGCGCACGGGTTCGACCTCCACCGAAGCCCCGATCCGGGTTCAGAGGTGCGTCGTGCGCTCGAGATGTCGGACCCATCCGAGCGCTTCCGCGCCACCCTCAGCTCCCTCCTCTACTTCAGTCCCGACGGGGCGCTCGCCGAGGAGGCTTCGGCTCCCGGGGAAACAGCGGGGCGCGAATCGTCCGGCGCGCGGAAGGCCGCCCCGGTCGCGCGCGAGTGCCGTCCCGGGGACCGCAAAGACTTCCAGCGCAGGCTCGCAACATTCAAGACCGGCACATGGTTCGCCAAGCCCCCCTCGATGGCCCCGGTGCCGTGCGCGCGCAGGGGCTGGGCCAACGTCGCGAGCGACACAATCGAGTGCGAATCGTGCGGCGCGCGGGTCATGCTGAAGATCCCGGAGAAGGCCACTCGAGAGGAAGCCGCGAAGATCGCGGCGAAGGTGTTCTCGACCATGGACTCGAAGCACAAGCGAGAGTGCGGCTGGAAAGGCGCGACGTGCCCGATATCCCTCGCCAGGTTCCCGCGCGTCACCGACGCGGAGCTCAAGATGGAGTTTGAGAATAGGCGCGATCGGCTCGGTCGAGCGAGTCAACTCCCGAAGACGACGACCGCGGCGGCCATGCTCGAGGGGGCGGGGGTCGGCGGGGGGTCATCCACACCCGGCACTGGCACGTTGAATAGGACCGGCACGCACGTCGGCGCACCTCCCGGTGCGGCGAAGCGCATCGAAGAGCTCGTCGAGGGAGCGGGCGCGGCGGCGGAGACGGCGACGCTCCTCGCGTTGTGCGGTTGGGACGCGGCGGCGGAGTCGGACGTCGGTACGTCTCCCGTCGCCGGTAGGAGACGCGCGGGTAGCATCATCACGTGTCGCATGTGCGAAACGCGATGCGCCACCTGGAACTTCGCGCCGGGTCCCACGTCCACGGCGGAACCCTCCGGCGCCATGGTGACCGCGTCGGGGTCTGACCAGGCCGCCTCTCCCGTCCCCAGCTCCGCGGTTCGAGAGAAACCTCGAGCGATTGCGACGGGGGCGCAGCTGATGGGGGCGATGGGCGGGTCGTTCGGAGCTGGAGCCGGGCTCACATCCGTCGGTGGTAGCCCATCGGTGGTAGCCCATGCGGTAGTACCGGCGGGATCGAATCCACCGCTGATGGGCCTCGCGTTTTCCATCGCGGGCGGCGCGTCGCCGAGCAACGTGCCATCCCCCGGGCCCTTCGGCGCTGAGGGGTCGCCATCCCCGGCACCTGCATTTGGATCGGGCGCGCAGAGGTCGTCTCCCTTCGGTGTGCCTTCTCCATCGGCATCCAAGGAGAACGAGACGACCAAGGAGAGCCCGAGCCAAAGGTTGACGAGGTCGCGAGCCCCGGGCGGAGTCGAGAAGACACCGCCGCCCAAGTTTTCCTCCCAACCCGAGGACGGCGGCGGCACCGTGTCCGCCATTGGAGTTGGTTCCTCGTCTGCGGCTAAGCGTAAACGTTCGGACGTGGAAAATGTGACGCCCGCGAGGAAGCAACTCGCGGCGGCGTCGCCCGGGGGTTCAAAACGCGGCGCCTTCGTCGACGCGCTCAACGAATTCCATCCGCTGACCCAGCATCGCGCACACTGCCCGTGGGTCGCGGTGCACCACGACGAATCAGACCTCGACATGGACGATGGCGTTATCGACGCGAGGAAGGGCTGGGTCGCGACGCTCGATACCGTGGCGCCGCTGAACGCCCGTCACCTCTTGGGCGACGGCGACGGCGACGGGGCGCTCGTTGGGCCCGGCGCGGGCGGTGCTCCGGGGGCGGGGGGAGGGGTCGGGGACGCTCCGGGGGCGGGCAGGACGAAAGATATATCCTATTTAGACGCACGCGCGAAGGTTGCGAGGTGTCTCGCGGGGTCGACGTGACGTCCGGAGAGTTCGCACCGCCAGCCCGCGGCTTTCACTTTAATGAGGAACAAAAATAAACTCGATTTTTGCCTCGTGGGTCTTCCCTTTTCTCCACACAGCACGGGGCACCGGGGGCATGCCGCACGGCCACCCGTCCTCCGAATGCGAACCCAGTACATCTCGCAACGAGGATACGGATGTTGATGATAGAGTGACCTTGTCGGTGCGAGAGAACCAAGGGTTTGACCACCAGCTCGTCCTCGCGACCGCGTGGTTCGTCCTCTGCGACCCATCTGCGAACATCGAGCGTCGCGCGGTGTCGTTACGGGCGGTGGAACGAGCAGTGGATGAAATGAAAGGGCGGGAACGCCTCAGGCAGATGCTGGACAGAACCGTAACTTTGTTCGATTCGGGTTACCAAACCACCAAGGATGTGCCAAGATGGTGGGAGAGTGATGCGGGGCGCCCTGTCGCGTTGCACTGTTCAGGCGAAAGCGCAGACGAGGTGGCACGATTGAGAGATTTGCTTCGTGAGCGTCGTTCAATGATCGGGGCGTCGTCTTCGAATGGCGTCGAAGTGCGGGACGTACCTGCGAATGACCATCGACGATGGACTCACGTTCAGAAAGGGCTCTTCGCGACGCGCGACTTCAAGCCTTGGGAGGTTGTGGGCGCGTACGACGGCGTGCTCGTCTCGACCGAGGAGTTTGATGAACTATGCGAGTACTCCTTCGGTGGTCGACTGGAGCACGCGAGGTATTCAATCACGACGAGAGCGATGGATGCCGAGACGAACACGAACTTAATAGTGTGTGCGTGCGACGATGCGAGGTCCGAGGTCACGAGGTACATCAACGATCCGAGCCGGATAGAAGATTCGAGACCGGTTGACGGCGGCGAAATTTCCAACTGTCTGATTATCGAGGGAAGGGTCGAGGGAGACGACGGTCGCCCGAGCCTATGTGTGGTGACCACGAAACACGTCAAGGCGGGGGAAGAGTTCGGCATGTCGTACGGAGAACAATACTGGGCTTACCAAGGTCGCATGGAGAACGCACACGGCGAGCTAGCTAGATTCAGTTCTATCGGTGTTGCGCATGAATAGAAGCCCGGCTAGCTAAGCACTAATCCGTCGTCTGCGGCTTCCGTCTGTTGTATGTCTGCGGCTTCGAGCACTTTTGCGTCTTTGCGCGCTCGCAGAGCCACGTGAAGCGTTCAGCCACCTGCTCACTCGTCACGTCCATGCACCCACCTCCCGCGGCAACGAGGGAGGTCCACGTTTCGAGCTTCGGGCCGCTCCTCTGCGCAGCCATCAAAATTGCGTGATCCTGGTCGCGCGTCCAGGCGTGTGACACCGGTCGCAAGGGCTCCCGCGAACTAAACTGCTGCGGATTATTCCCCGCCGCGTTTATCGACGCGACGATCCCCGTCATCGTCGTTGGAGCAGCACCCTGAGCGCCGGGGACGACGCCCACATCCGGTGGAGGGTTCGTGTCCAGCGACGCGAGGATGACGGGTCGGGCGCCGCCTTGCTGCGGCGGCGGCTGCTGAGGAGGCGCGGGCAGCCGCGACGTCACATCGGGCTTGTTTGCATCCTCCACTGTCGCAGCGACCGCCCCCACGCCTTCTGATGCGGAATCCTCAAGCTCGGATTGCTCCGCGGCGCCTTCCGATTCCGAGTCGCTCAGAATCTCCTCGCGCTCCAATCCGTCGTCCTCGTCCTCGTCCGAGCTGAGCGCCTCCCTCTCAGCCCTGTCCCGCTTTTCACCAACCGCCGCTGAAGCGAGCCTCAACATGCCAGAGCTTCGACGCTTTCGTCTCACCGCTCCTCCTCGATCAGCGCCGCCGCCGCCTCGCGAACCGCCGCCGTCATCCTCTTCGTCCTCGCTGTCCATCATCTCCTCCCGCTCAAACATGATATCCGGTGCCTCCCTCGACGCCTCGCTCGCGAATAACATCCCGGACAACGCCGCCTCCGCCAGTCCCTCCCTGGTTGCCTCGTCGTCACCAAAGGCCCGCCCGGAAACATCAGGCACCGCATCCGATCCCGTGCGAACCTCCTCAGCCGCGGCGGCGTCCTCATCCCGGTCATCGCGATCCATCTCTTCTTCTTCTTCGCCGCGGACCAGCAGGGACGGGTGCAGCAGGGCACCGTCGGCGCCCGTGCGCGCATCTACTGCCCCGATACGAGGCTGTCGCGGCGCGCCGAGGGCACCGGTCGTGTCGTTGTCGTGTAGGCTCGAGTGAATCATGTTGATGGAAGCCACCGCGGAGGGTCTCTGCTCACCCGCGTCCTTCGCGTCGTTACCCGCGTCGGTTTTTCCGGTGAGATACGAGGCTTGGCCGCCGTGCGAAGTTGGAGGGCCTTCCGGGTGCGCCTCGCGCCAAAGCCGCTCCAAACACGAGGGATGCCGCGTCGGGAGAAACCTCGAGCACAACCTGTGCCAGTCCTCAGCCCCTGACCTCGCGCCGTCGCGGAAGAGCGCCTCCTGGATCGTCGCAATCTCGTGAGCGGCGAGCGGACGCATCACGCGCTGTTTCGCCGACTTGACCGAGTTGTCCCCCTTGAACCGCGTGGAGTTGCAAAGGTTCTTCTGCCTCTGGGTGATCTGCTTGACCGTTTTGGTGGGGAGAAGCGTCCTGTGGATGAGCTCCCAGTTGATGCCGTAGTTGAGGATACCCGTCGCCAGGAGCTCGTCCTCGGCGGGCAGCCACCGATGGTTAAAATCGTCAGACGCGATCTTGACGTGCGGCACGCGCGGCAGAAGATTTGGATTGAACTTCGGCGCCAGCGGCCTGGACACGGCCACCACGCTGCGGGGCACGCGTACGTAGAAGGGCACGATCTCGTTGGGAGGAGGCTTGCGACGTGTCCTCGATTTCCCCTTGCCGCCTTCACCGGTATCGGTATCCGCCGAACCCCAGCCGAGCGCGCTCGCACTCGGAAAAGTTGATCCCTCACCTTCCTCGCGGAACAGCTCGCTGAGCCGTCCGAAAATAGACTCTGTGGCGCTGATAACTCGCTGCGCGTCTTCACGAGCCGCGTTCGCCGCCGCTGGGTCAGCACTGTTCGCCGCCTCGACCATCGTGGGCGGGGGCGGCACCCTCAGCCCTGCGGGCACCGGCAGGTACATGCCCGCCTTCTCCACGCCCTGAATGAATCGATGCGCATCACGAAGCGGCGCGACGTCGAGCACGGTGAAAACGCTGTGATTCACCTTGGGCCACCACTTCGTCGCATCGACCACCCCGGTATGCTCCGCGCGAGGTTCCACCGCCGGTTGCGTTTCAGGTACCGTCCGCCTCGCGACGTGCGGGCTCGCGAACCAACCCGTCGGATAGGGCAGCGCCTTACTCTGCACCTTCATGATCAGCCTTTGCTTCGTGTCCTGCACGAGCTGCTCAATCAACCCGCGGGTTCGACGCGCGACGAGCTGCGCGGCGGGTGTCTGGTTCCACGCGGTTCGGGCGTATGTCTGAAGAAGGAGCTGCACGTGGTCGTGTATCATCTTATGCAGCGCCGAGACCTGCGTCGGGGTGAAGTCGCCCCTCGGGATGCTCGGCGCGAGCGGACGCGCCGGCGGTCGATCGATACCCTTCGTCGCTTCCGGCGGGTCGTTCGTCCCGGTCGTCCCCGTCGCGGCAGCGACAGCCTCCTCCGCGGTTCGCCTCTTGCGCTCCGCCGCCTGCCTCGCCGACCGAGCCCGCGTGAACGAGTAGATGGGACGCTCGCGGTACTGCGGCCGCTCCGATTTAGGCCGATACACGTACTTTGTCTTGCGGCGCTTCGTCTTGCGTCGCGCGGCGGGAGGCAGCGTCGCCAGCGCGAGTCGTCGTTCGACCCGCGCGGCTTTTGGATCGACCACGGCGTAGTCCTCGTCGTCTTCGTCATCCTCCTCGTCCCCGGCGAATCCCGCGGCGGCGCCTCCCTCGTCGTCCGCCCTCGCGCCCGCGTCCTCCTCCTCGGGAACCTGAAAGTCGAGCGATATCGCAGACAAAAAGTTGGACCACTCCTCCTTGTCTTCGTACTCTCCGTACTCCCCGAACGCGTCCTCGTCCGGCAGCGGCAGCATTCGCTCGATGAAGTCAAAGTCGATGTCCACCAGCGACAGGTTCGCGCGAGTTCGCTTAGCCGGTCCCGCGTCTTCGCCCTCGTCGTCGCTCGCCAGGCTCCCGAGGAGGCGACGCTTCTGTCCAACGACGAGCGGGTCGGATGACGACGGCGCGTGTTCTTCTTCGGGGCGAAACGCCGGGTGGATCGGCGTGAGGCTGGCGGCCATGTCTCCGGGCCCGTCGTGTCGCCGCGGTGGGCTCGACGCGGCGCGAGCGTCATCCTCCGCCGAAGGTTGAAGTTCCGTCGCGACGTCATCCGCGCGTTCGTCGACCCTTTGCTGCGCGTCTTCCTCTTCCTCCTCTTCGTCGGGATCATCGTCGTCGTCTTCTTCCTTTTCAGAGTCGTCGTCGGTCTCCGTCACGTCGCTGTCGAAGAGCTCCTCCATCTCAGCCTCGGACACGTCCGGCAGGCCCTCCACGAGATCTGCATCTGGCTGAGTTGCAAACATCATCGACGAGGGTGACTGGGGCTTCGCCTCGATGTCGGCCACCTCGTCTGCGTCCATCTCTCTCTCCTCCATATCATCGTCACTGTCGTCGTCTTCCTGCTCATCGTCGTCTTCCTGCTCATCGCCGTCTTCGTCTTCGTCGTCGCCGTCGACCGAGGTCTCCCCCTCATCGTCGTCGTCGTCGTCGTCTGAAGATCCCTGGCTCTTCTTGGTCGGATCGAAGTCCTCGTCGTCGGTGTCTTCGACGTCTATGGACCCGACCGTCACATCACCGCGATCCGATTCCAACCCGGGGTCAGGATCGTCGTTCGGAACGGGTCCTTCGTCGCGGTCCTCGGCGCGTTCTTCTTCACCCATTTGAAATCTCGAGGCGCACCTGCTCACTTCCTCCGCGCGCGAAGTGCCCCCATCCACCCGAAGCGCTCAGGTCCACACAAACGCACGCGCGCGCAGAATTCGAGCGAGTACCCAAAACTCGTTGAGGAATATCTCGACCGATACTCGCGCGGAACACCTGTGCGCCGCACGCTCGTGACCCCGGCCTACTGCTATCAGGCGATTTTTCACCACCGGACCCGTAACCTAAACGAAAAAAATATTTCATCACAGAACGGGGGTCTGGCGGGCCAACCCTCAGACCGCGGAGCACCGGTGTGAAGCACCGGTTGACGCCGCGCGCACTCTTTCACGTAAGAGTAGTCGGTAGAAGAGGACGATCGTTGCAGGTACGCCCGCGCCTGCGCCCTCGTCTGCCCCCCCTTTCGCGTTCCCACGCGGTGACCGACAAGGACTTGAGGGCCAAATTTATCTCCCCTCCCCCCGATGTTTTTTGATTGCTCAGCCCCGACGGGCGGGGCGGTCTCCCGCGCTCACGCTGGACGAAACGCGTAGGTCGACCACGATTCGGGCCGCCTGGATGGAACGGGTTTATGCGGCTCGCTCGCATACGTCGGCACGATCCGCGTTCCTCTGCGATTTTTATCGTTCTCGATCTCCGTCGCGGGTGTTGAACACCATTCTGAATACTATTTCCCTCGCTTCCAACTTCACCCCGCAGGAAACCCGCGGGCCGCTCGCGATGATGCCCGTGGAAGCGATGTCGGCCGCCGCCGCGCGCTGTACGTACCGTTCGAAGAGCTCCCGCGAGGGCGTCGATCGCGGCGCATGGAGGGTCGCTCTCCTGCTCGCCTCGTGCCTCCTCGTGAGCAGCTTCGGCGTCGCCGAGTCTTCGTGTGTGGCCAACGTCGAGCCGTCGACGTACGACCTTCGAGTGGGAGAGGTGGAGGTCGACAGGCTGCATCGCCAAGATGTCGGCCTCGATCTTGGCGGCGTGATTGAGCAGAATCAATTCGGGCGATCGATAGCTCTGCACGGCGATACCATGGTGGCCATCGCAGCTCTCAGGATCAACGACGATGAAACCTCCCAAGATAAGGTCTCCAACAGGTATGAGTACGGCATACGCTTGTATGTTCGTAAGGTTCCGGGTGACAAGACGTCTGGATGGAGGGAGCACTGGCAGTCCCCGTTCCTGGACTCCTTCAGGGAGGCCGATGAAATCGCGGTGCACGGCGATACCTTCGTGGTTACCAAGACGGCGAATTGGCCAACGCGCATCATGACCTTCACCCGGAAGGTGCCCGGAGACGTCAACTCGGAATGGGAAAGTACCAGTTTCCACGATAATGGGGTTCCCAATATCCACAGCGTCTCCATTCATGAACACACGCTGGTTGTGGGCTACGATGTTGATAACGACTCCAATAACGGTAACAATCAGGTGGCTGTATTTCGCAGGGCCTCCTTACAGGGCGTTTGGGAACCATCTGCGGTTCCCCTGGCCAGGCCGAGTGACCTTGGGGGGCCATTTCAACCGATGCGTTCATGGGCCGAACATGTTCGCGTCCACGGAGATACTGTCGTTGTGTCTGAGCGGAAATATTCGGTCGACGGTACATCGTCCCTCAAATACGACCGCGGGCGCGTGTGTATCTACAGTTATAACACCGGCGCTTGGGTGCTTGACCCACCTGAATGCGTGCAGCCCGACTGGACACTTCTTGAACAGTCCATGCCGGATGCATATCAGGGCCACCCTCATTTCGGTTATTCGATCGACATCGATGGCGACACGATCGTCGCGGGCGGATTTGGGACGTGCAGTAATCGGGGCGCCGCGTGGGTCTTCCAGCGTCGCAAAGATTCCGCCGCTGGGTACAAGTGGGTCCAAACCTCCACGCTGTTTGCTGCGGACACCGCGAGTGATACAATCGGCGATCGATTTGGGATATCCGTCGCGATCGACGGAGGGACCATCGCCGTGAGTTCTGAATCCGATAAGTCAGAAGACAGCACGTATGATCAACCCCCCGGCGCGATTTACATCTTCACCGTCGACGTGGCAGGGAGTTGGATACCTCGCGGGAAGATTTGGCCTCACTCCACGCTCTACCAAAGACGAGCTTGGGGTTCTGGAACCTCGCCAACTTCACCTTATTCGCAATCGAATTACGCCAAGAAAATTGCCATGCGGGATGGCACCCTGGTGGTCGCGGCGTCCAATTACAAACCAGACGCCACGGGCTCCGACACGGGCGCGCTTTTCGTGTACTCACTGCCCGGCACGAACGAGTTCGAAAAGAATTTCGCCGCCGAAGAGATTGCAGCTCTTCCAGAGACCTCGAACGAACGTTTCGACTTCGATCCTCTCCCGGCTAGCAAGGGGCAGTTGGGATACCCTGTCCGCATCGACATGGACGAAGATTTCTTGGTCATCGCGGGTCGCCACGAGGGGAAGGACAAAGTCTTCGTGTATGTGCGTGATAATCGCACCCTAATCGCTGAACTTTTACCTTCGGATGCTACACAGGGTTACGATTGGATCGGATTCGGCACGAGCGTCGCTATTTCAAACGGTATCGTGGTCGTCAGCCACATCGAGGGTAAAACAGACTGCGCACACAGGGGGTCGACTGGAAGGATCGGCGCGGTGTACGTTTACAAAATTTCGAGCTCGACGACCGGCATCAAGACAGAGGACCAAAAGCTCTTACCCGGGCCCGACCCTTGCGCGTACACCGCCATCAACGCAAATCATGCTCACCACAATAACGGTCCATTCGGGACTTCCGTCGCCATCGACGGAGATACCATCGTCGTCGGCGCGCCGAGGGCGAGCATCGACTACGACGGCGACGGTGTGATGAACAACACGAACGTCGGCTACCTGCACGGCACCGTCCACATCTACACGCGGGATAATTCCACCTGGACCTGGAGGCGGGAGCTCCGGGCGAGCGAGATGCAGCAAGTGGAGCCTTCCTGGGATTCGAACGTCATCCACCTCGATGGGGAGCAAGACCAATGGTCCCCGGCGTTTGGATACTCGGTCGGGGTCAGCGGTCACACGATCGTCGTCAGCTCGTATGGAGAGAACGCGGAGATAGACTACGCCAATGATGCCATTGGCGGGGACGTCGGTAGCGCCTACGTCTTCACTCGCAGCTCCTCTGACCCTCCAAATTGGGCACCACGCGCATGGCTCACGGTGCGTGACGAGCATCCATCCAATCTGATGGGCTCGAGCTGCGCGATTGATGGAGACACGATCGCCGTCGGCGCGCAAAACCAGGACACGGACAGCCACGGCGCGGTGCACGTCTTTTACCGTGACGTGCCAGGTGATCCGAACTCTGGGTGGACGCAGGTTGAGAAGCTTCGGGGTGAACATGATTTGCCACACGGCCAGGCGAACGACGTCCAGTTGAAGCTCGGTGCATCCGTCGATATTTATGGCGACGTGATCATCGCCGGCGGCGTGATGGGGAACGTCGGCTCCGCCGGCGCCGCGTACATTTTCACCCGCGACCGACCCGGCGTGTCGTCGTCGACTTGGACTCAGCGCGACAGGATATTCACGGGTGTCGCCAACGACCACCTCGGCGCGCGCGGTGTAGTGGTGCACGGCGATCTCGCGATGATCGCGGGTGGCGGAAATCCCGATGACGGCTCCCCCGCCAGCTTCGTTCGCGTGTACAGGCTGCCATGCCCGGAGCGAGACATTACCGATCCCAACACGTGCAGCTGCGACGACCTCATGGCGCTCAACGGTTTCAAGATTGCGGATGAATTTTCGTCGTCGTCATCGCCTTCATCGGGCTGCTACGGGCCGGCGCCGACGTACAAGTATACGGAGCCCTCACCTCCGGCGCCTTTGCCCTCGTTCCGATTCGCCGTCGACGCACCCTCGAAAACAGGTTACGGCTACTTCGGCGACTGCTTGTGCCTGTGCAAGGGTGAGCAAGTCGCTAACGGGACCATCGACGTCACGGACGACCAAGGCGGCGTGGGTTTTTCCTTCAGTAAATGCGTGGACGAAGGACCGGAAGAGTGCGGAGATATGGCGACCGAAGGGTACATCGACGCGTGCGACGTCAACTTCACCACCACTTGGTCGTACGTCCCGACGTACACGGGTGCCTGTAACCCGGGATATGAAGGCACGAACTGCCAGACAGCCAGCGCGTGCACCAACTCTTCGATCCCGACCAAGGATGGAAGCGACGGTAGTATCCATTGCGGAGAGCACGGCA
>Ga0209631_10000912_pt1 | contig 39224 bp, 45 predicted proteins | sample COG_08_FD_184752 | JGI IMG/M metagenome (GOLD analysis project Ga0209631, IMG submission 184752) | Pelagic Microbial community sample from North Sea - COGITO 998_met_08 (SPAdes) (version 2) | ecosystem: Environmental > Aquatic > Marine > Neritic zone/Coastal water | place: Helgoland, sampling... | reverse complement strand
ATAAATTTTTTCTGATTGAGGTAGTTTTTTATTTCCAGGGATTTCTATGCCATCACTTTTCTCAGTAATTAAATTTATATGATTTTTATCTCGATTCAAATCTATAAAAAGTCTAGAATATTTTGCTAGCACTGCATTAGTTTTAAATATGCTTGATAGTTTTCTAGTTAATGTTTGAGCTCCTATATCATATGCTATATGACTTTTAAGAATTTTTTCCTTTAAGCCAAGTTTTTTATATTGATTTGGTATTAAATTTGAAGCATGATCACAGCAAAATAGTAGTGGAAGCTTAGGGTGTTTTTTTTCAATTTTTACGAAATTATTAATGATCATTAGTAACCAAAAAATATTAAAATAAATTATTTCTTTATAAGGATATAATTAGATAAGAGTATTAGTCTAATGAAAAATAATCATTTAAAAAAAATTCTTACAAGAATGTTTGATGAAGCAGTATCAATTTCTCATCCTGCAAATTTAATGTCTAAATATATACCCGATAGTCAGCCATCTGGAAAAACAGTTGTAATAGGTGCTGGAAAAGCCTCTGCTGAAATGGCTAGAGCTTTTGAAATAGCTTGGAAACAAAAAGGATATGGTGATCTTAATGGAATAGTCATTACTAGATATGGCCATAAAAGAAAATGTCAGAATATTAAAATTATAGAAGCTTCACATCCTACTCCAGATAAGGCTGGTTTAAATGCAACAAGTGATATAATTAATTTAATAAAACCTCTTAAACAAGAAGACTTACTTGTAGTTTTGATTTCAGGTGGAGGTTCATCATTATTAGTCTCTCCAATAAAAAATATAAGTTTAGATGAGAAACAAGATTTAACGAATGAGTTATTAAGATGTGGAGCAACAATATCTGAAATTAATTCTGTTAGAAAACACTTGTCTAATGTTAAAGGAGGACAATTGACTAGTTTTGCATATCCTGCAAAAATTATTACTCTAGCTATAAGTGATGTTCCTGGAGATGATTTTGGAGTTATAGCATCAGGTCCAACTTATCCGGATAGTACTAGTAATAAAGATGCATTAGATGTTTTATATAAATATAATATTAACTGTTCTGAAAATATTTATAAAATATTAAAGTCTGATAACAACGAAACGCCAAAAAGTAATAATAAAATATTTAATAATTCTAAATTTAATTTAATTGCTAGACCACAGAATGCTCTTTTAGAAGCTGCAAAAGTTGCAAAAGATAGAAATTTTAATCCTCTTATTTTAAGTGATTCAATCGAAGGAGAATCAAATGATGCTGGGCTATTACATTCAGCAATTGTGAAACAAGTTATAAAGTTTGGGCAACCTGCTAAAGCTCCGTTATGTATTTTATCTGGAGGAGAAACGACTGTTACAATAAAAAATAATAACGGAAAAGGAGGGAGAAACACGCAATTTTTACTTTCATTAGCTATAGCTTTGGGTTCAGTTAAAAATGTATATGCTATAGCATGTGACACAGATGGAATTGATGGGAGTGAGACTAACGCTGGTGCAATAATTTATCCTGATACATTAGAGCGTGCTTACAGTAAAGGTATGAATCCTAAGGAATATTTAGAAAATAATGACGCATATACATTTTTTTATAAATTAGGAGATATAGTAAAGACAGGTCCTACACATACAAATGTAAATGATTTTAGAGCAATATTAATTACGGAATGAAAAAATTTAACCTTGTCTTGCTTTAAGCCGTGGGTTTTTTTTATTAATTACAAAGGTTTTTCCAAAGCGCTTTATAACCTTACAGTCTTTATCGCGTAGCTTTGCACTTTTAAGAGATTTTAAAACTTTCATAATACTATCCTCTAATTAAATTAGATGAATAACTAAACTTACTTATCTATGATGTCAATAATATCTATTATTTTTTATCTATTAATCTTTTAGAAATTAGAAGAAATACAGCTGCAGCCAAGATTGCAGATATTCCCTTTGGACCTAAGGAATTTGCAATTTCAGTAAAGTTTTCTGCCACACTTACTGGAAATGTCCCAGAACTTTCTCCTAAAAGCAAAAATAATACTAGTCCTGCTATTGATATTGCTAAACCTAATTCGGATAACTTCCATATAAATTTACTAAGTGTACTAATTTGAGTAGAGTATTTTTTAAGAATGTTTTCCATACTGAAACCTTTTTATAATACGCTCTATTTTTTAATATTAAATCACTAAAAAACAGAGCGCATATAAACTGAAAAAGTTATAAGAATTTTTTTATAACTTCATACTAGTTTTATTTTTTTCCGAACAGCCACATTATAATGCCAACCGAAATTAAACCGGCTAGTCCAGCATTACCAAGCTGATTTACTAGTGAAATAACATTTGTTACGACACTTCCGAAAAACGACATGTTGCCTGAACCAACTAAAAGTTGTGCTGCTATAGCAAGAGCTAGTAGCATAATAGCTAACTCAGTTAAGGCACCGATTGTACCTTTTATACTATTTATTAGTGACATATAAAACTCCCCTTGTTTATTAAGTCGATCTACTGTGAAATATTTTTTACTAAATGTCAATATATAGTAATTTTATTTATTACTAACACACTCCCTAGTATTTTGTGGATAATATTTTTTATTGTTAATTGAAATATTTAAATTATATATTAGTTATAATTTCTTTTATTATCTATTATTTAATATAAAGGAATGTTTTAAATGATAAATTTAAAAAAATTGCATCATAATGCATATAGATGTATTGACTCTGAAGATACTAGGAAATTTTATGAAGATTTTTTAGGTCTTCCTTTAATTAAAGCTTTTGAAATTTCAGAAACTATGACTGGAAAAAAGACAAAAGTATTACATACATTTTATTCTTTAGGCGACTCATCTTCGTTAGCTTTTTTTGAAATTTTGAATGATAAATTTGAATATAAACGATGGCATGATTTTGATCTTCATATCGCCTTAGAAGTAGAAGAGAGTATTCTTTTGGACTATTTTAAGAAAGGAAAAAATAATAATATAGAAACAAGAGGAATATCTAATCATGGATTTATTAAATCTATTTATTTTAGAGACCCTAATGGTTATGTTATAGAATTAACTACTCCTACAAAAAACTATAAAAATATTTTTAAAGCTAAGCCAAGAGAAATTTTAAATGAATGGACTTCTTATAAAAATGAAAATTTTAAATAAATATATATTTATTATATATTGTCTTTTTTCTATACTTGTTTCTGTAAATTATTCTTATGCAGCTGATAATAGTAAATGGCTAAGTATAAATAAAAAAGGTATGCAATCTTTTAGGGAGAGAGATTTTTTAGGTTCAGAAAAATTTTATTTAAAAGCTATTGAAGAAGCAAAAAAATCTAATCTTATAGCAGAATTATCGGCGACGCTTAATAATCTAGGATTATTAAAAATAGAACTTCTAAAGTTTGAAGAGGCTGAGGACTTAATTAAGGAGTCTTTAAATCTTCGTTTACAGTTTTATGGAATTAATCATAGATATATTGCACAGAGCTATAATAACCTAGCAAGAGTGTATGAATCATCTTCAAGGGTAGAGGATTCAATTGATTTTTATATTAAAGCAATAAATATTTATGAAAAATTAGGAGAGAGATACAATATGTTGCTAGCTAGAACATTAATTAATCTCTCAACAGTTCAGCTTAAAATTGAAGAACTTGATGTCGCACAGATGAATTTAATAAGAGCGCTAACTATATCTAAGAAATATAGTGAAGATAATTCTGTAAGTTTGTCTGCTATGCAAAACCTTGCTGCATTATTTACGCAAAGAGGAAATTTTATTGAAGCTGAAGAGATATACCTCAATTTAATCAATATAAGAAAAAATAATTCTAAAGATAACTCCATTGGTTTTGCAAGAGTTCTTAATAACTTAGCTGTTTTATATAAAAAACAATGTAAATATGATTTAGCTTATAATTATATTTCTCAAGCAATTAATATATGGAAAAATTTATCATCTGTAGATTATTCAAATTTTGCTGCTGCTTTTCATAATCAAGGAGAATTATATAAAGCTCAAGGTAAATATGATTTAGCAATAGAATCTTTTAACAATGGTATTACTATTCTTAGTAATTCAATTGATAACTTCTATAAACAATATATAGAGCAGTCATACTCTTTAATAAATTTATATTTAAAAATAGGTATGCCTCAAAAGGCCAATAGTCTTTTAGATATAGTTAATAGGATTAGAGTTGGAAAAGGGGAACCTAAAATTACTTTAGATAAACTTCCGGGTGAAATCTATGAAGAATGCTCATCTTCAAATATATAAATATTATTTTTTAATTTGATTAATTATGAGTTCAATTCTTTTTTGTGCTTCTCTAATCTCATCAGCAGTCATTTGAAGAGATATAGAATCATCTCTTTGGATTGCTGCCGCTTTATTTCCATTTAATGATGCAATAGTAAGCCATTTATATGATTCTACTAAATCTTTTTTAACACCAGAACCAAGGGCATATAATACTCCTAAACTAGCTTGCGCAGTAGAGCTGCCAGCCATAGCTGCTTTATGCCACCAAATTGATGCTTCTTTTGGGTTTGCAGGTACTCCTAATCCAGAAAATAATTGTGCACCTAACATTTCTTGAGCCTTTAAATGATTAGATTCAGAGGCAATTCTAAACCAGTATACAGCTGTAGAATGATCTGGAGGATTTTTAGTTTCTAATGCTAGACGTCCAAGCATGTATTGTGCTTCAGGATTTCCACTATAGGCATCTTTTGTGAGCTCTTGCTTTCTGGTTTCTAAATCTACTATTTCGTCTTCTGCTAATGAAGCTAGCGAATCACATAGTGTGAAAAAAATAATTATAATTAAAATTAAGAAAATATAACTAAAATTTTGCCTGTATATCATTCAAATAACCTGTTAAATTATTAAATTAACTAAATAACTATATACATATAGTAATTTTTTACATTTTTTTCTATGTTTTTTAAAAAAAGTATAGTTAAATAATATAGTGTAAATAGGTTTTTCTAATATATTAGTAGTTATATTAAAAATATTTATTTTTAAATTGTTAATTAACTTAAAAAGGGAGGGGAGTTTATGACTCTTTTATTTAAAACATTTTTGGGAATGATTGCTTTAGTGTTTTCTTTCCAAAGTATGGCTAACGATTGGTCATGGTATCATGGGGATGATGCGGGTACACGTTATTCTACTCTTGATCAGATCAATAAAAGTAACATTGGAGACTTAAATGTTGCTTGGATCCATCAACCTGGTGCTATAGAGCAAGGTCTTGAAGCTACTCCAGTAGTTATAGATGGTGTTATGTACTATGCAGGTTCTTATAATCGTACTTTTGCAATCGATGCAGCTACGGGTAAAGAACTTTGGCATTATTTTCCAGACTTAGACCCAATTGTTGATGAATTATTCTTTACACCTTATACACGTGGTGTAACTGTTTCAAACGGTAATGTTACAATGGGTACTCTTGATGGACGCGCTATTGCATTAGACCAAAAAACTGGTAAAGAGGTTTGGTCAGTTCAATTAGTTGATACAACAAGTTGTGCATGTAACTTTACTTCACCTCCAGTTATGGCAGGTGATACATTAGTTTATGGTCAAACTGCTGGTGAATATCCAATTCAAGGTAAAATTTTTGGTTTAGATCCTAAAACTGGTGAATCAAAATGGGTATTTAATACAATTAAAGACGACCCAGACTCATGGGGCGGAGATTCAGGTAAATACGGTGGTGGTGGAGCATGGATGCCAGGTACATATGATGCATCTACTGATACATACTTCGTAGGTACTTCAAATCCAGCACCTGATTATGATTGGGGAGCGACACCAGACGGTATTGCGACTGATGGAGCAAGACCAGGAGATAATCTTTATACTTCTTCAGTAATAGCTATGGACCCATCAACTGGTAAAATTAAATGGTATCACCAAGAAGTTCCGCATGATGATTGGGATTTTGATAGTGCTATGGGAGAATTCTGGTTACTAGATAGAGATAATAAACAACTAGTTGTTCACCAAAATAAATCTGGTTTTGTTTTTGTTTATAATCGTGGAGATGGACAAATTGAAAATATTTGGCCAATGAATGAAAACTATAATTGGGTAAAAAGCATTAATCCTAAAACTGGTGAGTTAATTGGAAGAAATCCTCCAAATATGGCTGAAAACCAAGACATGTTATCATGTCCTTGGATTGCTGGTGGAAGAAGCTGGCATTCAGGTTCTTATAGTCCAAGAACAGGCCTATGGTATAACTCTGCCGCTGAAGCATGTCAGATAACTACAGTACGTAAAGAAGATCCAGTAACTGAGCCAATCGCTCAACTTTTCTTCGGTGCTGACTTAGCTGCTGCTGATTTACCTAACGGTAAAAAAGCTCATGGTCGTTTAGATGCTCGTGATCCAGTTTCTGGTGAACGTGCTTGGGCTTATACTTATAAGTACCCACCATTAGGTAGTGTAGTTGCTACAGCTGGTGATTTGGTATTCCAAGGTGGTATTGATGGTACATTCCGTGCTTTCGATGCTAACAATGGAGATGTATTATGGTCATTTACAGCAGGTTCTGGTTTCCGTGGAGGTCCAGTATCTTATAATGCTAATGGTCAACAATATATAACAGTGCCATCAGGCTTAGGTTCATTAGTGATGGGACTTTTCCCAACATTATGGCCAGAAGTTGCCGATTTCCCAGCAGGTGCTGCTATGATTGCATTTACACTTAAATAACCATAAGGTTATTAATTAATAATTAGGCGGAGGATTTATTTCTTCCGCCTTTTTTATGTTTTTTTTTATATTTTTGAACTATAATATTTTTAAATAAATTTAATAATATGCTTATGGAGTAAAGAATGATTATTCGAAGAAACTTAATTCGAGGTATTGGGGCAAGTTTAATAGGTTTAAGTACATATAATATTTTAAAGCCAGCATCGGCGGCTAAATCTTATAAAATTGAAGAAGAAAATATTTGTAATAGTGATGACTTTGTAATTCATCACGAGCCTGTTAATGATGTGACAGAAAAACAATTAGCGGCAGTTGATGATGTTGTTAAAATGTTAAATGTTGGACCTAGTGGATCAAGGTTTAGATATGACCCTATGCTTTCAGAAATAGATGTAGGAGGAAAGATATTATGGAAAGCAACTACTAAAGGTCATAATGTAGAATTTATGGTTGCTCCTAATGATATTAAATACAAGTCAAAAATGCATAAAAGCGCAGGTTATACATTTACTACCCCCGGTGTTTATACATATAAATGTACACCTCATGTTTCAGCAGGTATGATTGGAGTGGTAGTAGTAGGTAATGACTTATCGAATATAACAGAAGCTATGGATAATGTTGCATATTATGGACAAGCTAAAGATTTAATCCAAGAAATTTTGGAAAGGTTTTATGTTAGATGAGAAATATATTCTTAATTAGTCTTTTTTTATTTATTATTTTCAGCTCAAAAATAATTTATGCTGGAACTATAAAGGAAATTAATAAAAGAGGGGCACTTAGAGTATGTGCTTTGTCAGATCGTTTACCATTTTCATCAAGAGATACTAGCCTTAGAGGTTTTCAAATAGAATTAGCGGAAGAAATAGCTAAAGATTTAGGTGTAAGTTTGGAAATTAACTGGTTAAGGTATCGCTTCCATGCTCGAAAGGCGGGTTGCGATATGATGATGGAGGCAGTATCAAGAAAAAATGATGATGCAAATAAAAGAGATATAGAAGGAGCTAAACCTTTAACAAGGGCAAGTGATAGTGAAAAAAGAAAATTTCCGCCAACAGCTTCAATACCTATTGTTAGAATGGAAACTTATTTGGTGGGTACCAAAGAATTAGTAAGTGGTAAAAATACTTTAAAATCAATAAAAAATATGAATATTGGAGTGATGCGTGGAACTTGGGCTCACATGCTGATGCAAAAAGCTAAAATTAAATATAGAACTAAGTTTGTCACTGAACCTGAATTAATTCAAGGTTTGGCTGATGGAGAGGTTGATGCAGCGTTTATTTCTTCTCCAAATTATTGGTGGTTTTTAAAGAATAATCCTTCTATATCATTAATCGCAGTCAAAGATTTTGATTTTACTAGGGATGTTACTTTGAATGTGGGAGTATTATTAAGAGGTGCTGACGAGGAAACAATAGATAAAATCAACTATATATTAAAAAGTATGCTTGCTAGTAATAAAATTAAAGAAATCTATTCTAATTATGGAATAGAGTATGTTGCTCCAAATTAAACATATATTATTAATTATAATCTTTTTTTGTATTATAAGTTTTTCTAACGCTGAAGATTTAATAGTTCTAGGGTCAGGTGGTAAAGCAGTTCATTGGACTTCAGAAAAATATCCTTTTATTACAAAAAATATAATTGATAATAATATAAATACATATTGGGTTTCATCTGGAAATATTTTGCCTCATGTACTCACTTTTTCTTTGCCAAGTAATAAACGCTTTGAAGCTTTATCATTTATTTCTAAAACTAATCACGACCCGGGTACTTGGGCAAAGCATATAAGAGTTTCTTCAGCAGATCCTTTTCCTCATATGGGGGGATGGGAGATATTAGCTGAAATTGATCTGCCTGAAACAGGTGATGAAAAGTATATAACTGTTGATGCTAAAAGAGGAAGATATTTTCGACTAGAAATATTTTCGACTCATGATCAATTAGCAACTGAAGCTTCTTTTAATCAGTTTAAGGTAGTGGACGTAAACGATAAATAATATTTAAGTTATTATTGATTTTCCTCTTCACCATAAGAAGGTTGTTCTGCCTCTTGGTCAAAGTTTGTAACTGGAAGTTGTTCTCTGCCTTTTTGGGCCATTGGCTTTGCAGGTGATGTATAAATTAACCTTTCTCGGTCTTCTTCATCAGCATTAAAAAAAGGATTTCCTATTTTAACTTCTTCATCTTTCTCTTCACCTTCTTCTATAGCCTGCTGAAATCTTTCTGCTTCTTCTCTACTCCATGGTAATATATATAATCTTGGTTCTTCCACGCCAGGTATTTCTACTAAAATATATAAAGCTACTTCTTCTTCCCATGATGCATGTAATAAAACAACTTCAGGAACATCTTTATAAAAAAGCTCCATATGTGCCGGTTTAGGTCTACTTAATAATTCTAATATAGCTATATATAATAATGTTATTAGTCCTAAGCCTATAAAAAAAGCACTTAATCTCCACCTAAATGGTCTTCGAGACCATATTGTAATAGAAATTAATAATGCGGCTAAAGCTGTTATTACAATATAAAATATATTTAAAATTTCCATTTTTTATTACCTTCTTAACAAACTTTTTTTGAGTGCGTGGACACTATTTGGTTTTAATTTTCCTTTATTTGATAATGTCCATCTAGCTACAGTAATCTCTTCATTAAATTTTTTTAGAGTAACATCTTTTTTAATTATTGCAGTTCTTGCTCTTTGATCTGGTTCCACAACACTTATAATAACTTTTGCATTAATAGGAGGGCCTCCATCCGTAGCATACAGATGTAAGTTTGCCTGATATTCTCCAGCAGCAATACCTCTAGAATAACTAATTTCATAATTTATAGGAGTCGTATCAAATTGAGTTCCTCTATCATCCCTAAGTAAATTAAAATAATATCCTGCCATATTAGAAAAACCTACTGCAGCATCATCGGGAGATTTTACCCAAAGGTCTACATCTACATTCCTATCGTCAGGCCATAGTACTTCAACAATTACGCTGCCTGATGGCTCTTTAGTTGCTTCATCTTGAGCTACTATATTTAACCATGGTAAAAGGAGTAAAACTATTATTACAAAACCTGATAAGGCTAGCATAGTCATATCTCTGAAAACAGTATCAGCAGTATCTAATTCATTTTCATCATCAAATGGGTTATCCATTAAATTATCTTTCAGATAATTCTATAATTTGAGATACTAAATTTGAAGTTCCTGTTGCTAGCATTTGATAAATTAACCCCAGCCAAACACTTAAAATAGATCCTACCAGAGTAGTATATAAAGCAACGGACATGCCTTCAATTAACTGGGCAACCATTGGACTAATGGCGCTTGGGTTTGATGCAACATCAGGGTCAACTCCAGATAAAGCTATTATAAAACCCAGCACTGTTCCTATTAAACCTAAAACTGTTAAAGAATTAGAAATATATCTTATATGAACTATACGTGAAAATAATTTTAATCTAAGTGCTTGAGCTATATTTGCTCTACTTGTAGCATTTTTACCTTTAGTTTTTTTTAAAAAATCAGCAGCTCTAGATCGTTCCTCTGGATTATAGTTATAGGCGGCATTCAGTTGTTTGCTTACTTTCCATAGTCTATAACCAGCGAGTATTAGTCCAATTAAAAATATTGCACATATTAAAATCACCATATTAGTAACATCAGCATTTATTACTTTAGCTACTAAGCCTTGTGCCCATGCTGCTCCAAGCAATGCAAAAGCTACTAAATTTACCAAGCCAAACCTTAATAATAGTAAATATTTTAATCCCATAATCTCTTTTGCTCCTAGTTGTAATTTTAGTTTATTTATTAAATAATATTTATTAATTATATCTAAATATATATATCTAGTTATAAAACCAAATTGAAAGAAAATATGCTATCTAATTTAAAAAATAAAGTAAAATTTATCAAAAAGACGATCTATATTACTATAATACTAATCTTTGTGTCCTCAAATAGTAATATTGCTCATTCTGAAAAAGGTGAATGTATTGATTCAATAAACAAAGATATTATTAAAGAATCTAATTGTGATCAAAAAAGAGTAATCAATATTTTATTACTATATGATGCTGAAATGCTTTTAGATAGAGAATGGCAAAATAATATTTTTAATAGACTTGAGGAAATTAATAAATTTTATTATGAAAACTATAAAATAGAATGGAGAATAACAGAAACTCAGAAATTCAAATTTGATAAAAATATTAACAATTTATCTAGCTTATTTTCTCTACATAAAAAAGAAATTTCGAAATTAACTGATAATATAGAAGCTGAGGTAGTTCTTGCTATAGTTGAAAGAGATATTAAAGGTATTGGAATAGCTGCAACTTTCTCGAATGTAGTTATGGTGTCAGATGCATCAAAATTTAAAAATCATATAAATAGTGTTATCATTGCCCATGAATTTGGTCATCTTTTTGGAGCTTGGCATACTCAAAGAAAAAATGATTTTATGCTATTTAGTGGTGCTAATAAATTGCTGGGCAGTAAAGAAAGCAATACTATTATTAAACTAATGAGAGATTATAATTTTGACCCTAAAGCTATAATTAATAATCATATGATGTTAAATAGAATCTCAAGGCTATATAGTCGACATCATGCAAAAGGAGAAATTGATCCTGTTGCTAGACTATTAACTGATGAAGGAAATAGTTTATATCTAGAAAAAAAGTATAGTGAAGCTATAAAAATATTAAAAAGGTCTAATAACTATTATGGTAGATGGGGAAATACTAGAATGATTTTATCTAAGAGTTACTATGAAATTGATTTTTTAGAAGACTCCTTCACAGAGTACACAAGAGCAGTATTTTTTGGTTCAAAACCAGATAAAGAACATGAAAAAAATCTTAGAAATAAATTTATTGATCTTCAAAAAATTGACTCTACAATAAGTAATCCTTTTGAATTAAATAACTAAAGAACAAGATATGAAAATATATATAATATTAATTACCTATTTTTTTATAGTACTCCCATCATTTAGTGTTGAAATTGATAATAAAGGTTTAGTTTGCAAGTACACAGAAAATAAAAATAGACCACATGAATATTATTGGTTTTCAGATGGACAAGTATATAAAGTTTGGTTTGACAAAAAGAAATCAATTATTACAAAAAGCAGTTACCCCGCATATTATAAAGTTACTGACGATTATATTCGTTTCTATAGAATTTTTTTATTAATTAATACTTTAGAATTTACGGATAGAAGCAATAATATTTTAGGTGTTTGTAAATTTACAAAAAATTATGAAAGTATAGAAAAAAATATAAAAGATAACTTAAATTAATTTAGAATAATCACCAGTTAACCTCGCTTTAATCATAGGTAGTTGTTCTCTTCCCCAAAATAATTCATTTTTAATTAAATAACTGGGTACACCAAATACGCCATTTTGATGAGCAGTATTTGTTATAATTTCTAATTCTTTTTTTCCTTCATTAATAGACCATTGTTTGAATTCAGAATAATTAATACCTATTTTTTTGAATGCCTCAATTATTACAGAAACTTTTTCTAAATCTAATTCTCTTTTCCAAAAATTTTTAAATACATAATTAATAAATAATTCTGTAAGTTCATGATTATTTATTTTTGTCCATAATAAAGCAATTGATATTAATTCTGTATTCCATATTTTTTGAGGGCCTCTAACAGTAATATTTCTTGTATTAGCATAACGTCTGCAGTCCATATATGAGTACTTGACTCTTCTCCACTGATGATCATTTCTATTACTTTCTAGAATACTTCCATTATCATCTACTTTGGCGCTACCTAAGTAATCAGGAATTTCTAATACATATGGCAACCAATTTATATTTAATTTATTTTCTTTAGAAAAAATAATACTTGGCTCAACTGCTAAATACGCATAAGGACTTTTAAAATCTATATAAATATCGATAGTATTTTCTGTAATATTCAAATCCCCTTATCTAAGTTTTTAAGTTTCTTTTTAGTTTTGTTAGCTAAATCTAAATCATTGATATCTAATGCTAACTTAATTAATTCTTCATAACTTTCTATAAGTTGGCTTTTATCCTTACCTAGTGTGTTATAAAAGATTTTAGAAGAAGTTTTTAGCAATCCTAAAGCGTCACTCATATTTTTATTTTGTATCTCTATTAATGCTTTTGTATGTAATGCACTTGCCTTAAATATTGCGCCTTTTCTATTTTTTTCATTCATAGCATGCGGATTAGATTTAGTTATAGATCTCGACATAACCAATAAAGCTTCATTATGATAATTAATAGCTTCATTATATTGAAGTAATTTTCTATTTGTTAAAGCAATATAATTTAATGACTCAGCTATATCTGTATGATCTTGATTAAGAGTAATTTTTCTTATATTGAGCACTTCCATAAAAGATTTCTTAGCATCTTCATACAATAGTAATTCATATTGTATAATTCCTAAATTTTCTATTAATGTAGCGGTATAGTAATGTTCTTTACCAAAATCCTTTTTTGAAAATTCAATTGCAATTAGAGCTGCATTTACAGCTTCATTTAATTTACCTTCTTTATAGAATGTTTTTGTGTTTTTTAATGATTCTCTAAGTTCTGTAGATTGACTAAATACTAAGTTAATATTTAGAAAAATAAAAAGTAATAATATTATTAATGTTTTAAATGAATACATAATTACATACTATCATTTAAAAAAATAAAATAAATTTATTTCAAAATTTCTTTCTTGAAATAATGGTAATAAGAATAATCGTCATTGATATCAACTCTTATTACATCTATAAGTTCCCAGCCTTCCCTTCCCATATCTAAAAGGGGAAAGTGCGATAAAAGTTCCTTAGGCATATCTTCTAGTTTAACTTTTAGTATTTTATATTTAAATGTTTTCATGATTTGTTAATTATTTTGAGCCAGACCTTAATTGAACAAATTTATTATTAAGGCTTTCTTTATTTAAATTACCTTCTTCATCTAATTTAAATCTAAAAATTGTTAATTCTTTTCCTATTTCATCAAGTAAAACTGTTGATTCCAGAAGCTGTTGACGTATTTTTGTATTAGGGTTTACTACAGTTACAACTACTTTAGCTTCAAAAGGGTCAAATGCTGAGAGATCTTCTCTATAGAGATGAAGGTTTACAATATGTTCACCAGGATTAATGCCTCGACTGTAAGCTACTTCATAATTAATTGGAGTTGGGTCTTTGTAAACACCTAAATCATCTCTTAGTAAATTAAAAAATAATCCTCCTCTATTAGAATATCCAACTGGTATATCATCAGGTGCTTTTACCCATAAATCAACATCTACATCTCTATCTTCAGGCCAAAAGACTTCAATTATAACATTACCGGGTGGGTCTGATTTCGTTGACTCAGTTTCTGCTGGAGGATTAATGAATGGTAATAATAACACAACAAGAGATACAAACCCTGCTAATGCCAGCATAATAGTATCTCTAAATACTGTTCCGGAGTTATCATCTCCTTCTCCATATAAATCTTCTGACATTAACTCTCCATTATAAATTAAGTTTATATAGCTTAATAATAAATATGCTATACTTTTATGAGTAATAATTAAAGAACAAACAGTATTTCACTTTTAAATAATTAGAAATAGTTTTTCAAATGAATGTTCAAGATAAAATAAATATTTTATATAATAATTGTAAGAATCTTTTGTCTTATGAATTTGATAATAGTATTGAGATTAAAAATGTTGATGAAGCATATTTAATTCAAGATTCATTTATTAATTTAAAGAAAAAAAATGGTTTTGGAGAAATTGGGGGTTGGAAAGTTGCCTTAACTAATCCTGAAATGCAGAAACTAGTTGGCGTAGATAACCCTGTAGAAGGAGCTATTCTAAACTCTTTGATTTATAAGAATAATGTCTCACTTAAATTGGAGAATTATTGTCACTTGGGAGTAGAAGCAGAAATTGCGTTAAAAATCCATAAGGATATTCCTTCTAAAATAAATGGCTTTAATAGCAAAGAAGAAATAACACCGTATTTAAAAGAAGTTATGATTGCTCTCGAAATTGTTGATGATAGAAATTCTGGCGCTAATATAACCTTTGAAAAACTTATAGCTCAAAATTCAATGAACTATGGATGCGTAATTGGAGAGCCTATTGAGATGGATTTAATGACTTTAGATGAATTAGAAGGAGAACTGATAGTTTCAGATAATATTTTTGGAAGAGGTAAAGGAAAAAATGTTTTGCAACATCCTCTTAATTCTGTTTTATATCTAGTTAATAATTTAATAAAAAGAGGAAGAAAACTATATGCAGGAGATATTGTTTTAACTGGCTCAATTAGTACAACTTGCTGGCCTAAGAGTGGTGACAAAGTTGAAGCTCATATTGATAAATTAAACACTGTCTCTTTGAATATTTTCTAATAAGACAATTGAATACTGAAGGTAAAAATTCTATAGTATGGTTTAATGGTAAGTGGAATGACGGCTTAAAGCCCATAATGTCTTCCATGAGTCAATCTTATATGCATGGTAGTACTATTTTTGATGGAGCAAGAGCATATAAAAATTCAATTCCAGATCTTCATAAACACTGCGAAAGGTTGATAAACTCTTCTAAAATATTTGGTTTGAGTTTACCTATTAGAAAGGAAGAATTAATTAACTTATGTAAAGAAGGTGTAACTTATTTTGAAAATGGTGCCGAGTTATATATAAGACCAAGTATTTTCTGTGATGAAGGATTCTTAATTCCAGAAGCTAAATCTAGTAAACTGGTAATTACTATTTTTAGAGCGCCTATGCCAGACCTTAGTGGATTTAAAGCAATGCTGAGCTCTTATAGACGGCCTCATCCTTTGACGGCCCCTACATTAGCAAAAGCATCATGTTTATATGCAAATACATCACTTGCATTATCTGAAGCTAAGTCAAATGGTTTCGATAATGTAGTTATGCGAGATGGTGAGGAGAACATAGTTGAGTTTGGAAGTGCTAATCTATTTATTGTTAAATCTGAGAGAGTTATAACACCAGAGTGGAATAAAACTTTTCTTAACGGAATTACAAAACAAAGAGTCATTTCTTTGTTAAAAGAAGAAGGAATAGATGTTTTAGAAACCCGCATTAGTGTTGATGATCTGTTATCTGCTGATGAAGTATTTAGCACCGGAAACTTTGGAAAAGTTTTACCTGTTAGAAAAATTGACAAAGTTGATTTTGAAATAGGAGCAGTTTGTAAAAAAGCTATTAATTTATATAGTAAATATGCTTCAACTTATAAAATTTAATAATTAAAGCATATTTATTTTTTATGAATTTAGAAACTTAATTTTATTCCTAAACTTACAGTTCTTCCATATGAGCCTGCAGTATCTGCTTCAGAGTAATTCTGATCTAATATATTTTCAATTTTAAATTGAATCGTACTATTTTTATTTAAATTATAATTTATATTACTATGCATAAGAGCATATCCAGCAATATGTCCTCCAGAAAATGCTCCATCTCTTGCATTTGAATGATATTCAAGAGATGAGTTTAGTGACAAATCAGAAATATTACGAGGAATATAATTTATAGAAGTTTTTCCTGAGTGTTTTTTTCTTCTTGATAATGAACGACCATTATTATTAGTTGTTAAAAAATTATAATGTGAGTTTATTTTTATTTCATCTGAAAGAATATACTTTATAAATAATTCTAAGCCACTATTCTTAGCGCTACCTTGATTTGAAAACTTATATCCAGGTGCTGGACCATAGCCAATAAGGTTATCTATTTGTGTTGCAAAAAATGTTAGATCAGCATTTATATTTTTTGAAGATGAAATGTATTCTAAACCAATATCTCTACTTCTACTTGTTTCTTCCTTGATAGAAATACTTCCATATGAACCATAAATTTCATCTAAAGTTGGAGCTCTATATCCAGTCCCATAGCTTGAGTGAAGTCTAAAGTAAGAATTAGGAATTAAATAACTTGCTGCAATCCTATAGGTTGAAGATAAACCGTATAAATCGTGATGGTTACTTCTAAGGCTTCCATCTATAAAAAGATTTTTTATAGTATTATTTGAATAAGAATAAAAACTTGAAGAAGAAGAAACTTTAAAATCATAAGCATTATATTGATCTTGCGTATCCATATGAGAACGCTCAGTCTCTAGTCCAAAAACAAGGTTTTCTCTTGAATGTATAGGAACATTAAACTTTAATTTTGCACTATTTAGATCAGCTATATACCATCTAAATTTTTTATCTTCTTTTAACTGATATCTTCTAGCCTTTGCTGTAGAAACCAAAGCTTCCATAGAGAAGAGTTCATATTGTTTATTTAAAGATAAAGCTGATTGCCAATCTAATAAATTAGCTTGTCTGTCAGCATCAATAAAGGGTCCAAGAGGAGCATCATCTTCTTCTACTTCAGATGTGAATACCCTAGATATCAATGAAATTTCTGTTGAAGAATTAAGAGCATAATCAACAACTAAATTAGCACTATCAATATTATAACTATCATTTTCATCATACCCCAAAGATTTTTCTGCAGATGATATACCAGGACCCTCAGAGTGATTATAATTTAAAGAAAGATATAAATCTTTCACCTTCCCAGATATTCCTGAGGTAATATCTTTGTCTAATCTATTTGATGCTTCCATATTCAAGAATTTTTTATTTTCTTTAGTTCCTCTTTTTAAGATAATATTAATTACGCCTCCTATAGCTTCAGATCCGTATACAGCGCTTTGAGAACCTCTAAGCACTTCTATTCTATCTACTCCGGTCAACTTTAATCTCTCTAAGTCAACAGAACCTCTTCCAGTTGATGAATCAACTATTTTCATTCCATTAATTAAAACTAAAGTATGATCAGTTTCATTACCTCTTAAAAATGCTCTAGTTAATGATTGGGGGCCTCCACTTTTATAAGCTTGATAACCTGCTGTTGCGCTTAGAATTTGAGCAACATAATTCATTCCACTCTGCTCTATTTCTTGATTATTTATAATTGTAACTGCAGAACCAGTTTCTTTTAACTTTTTTGGAAAATAACTTCCAGTAACAGTTATCGGCTCAATAATATTAACTTCATTTGCTAGAGATTTAGATAATAAAGAGAATAAACTTAAAAATATTATTGATACTAAAATAGATTTATTATTTTTAAACAATTAAAATTTACAACTCAAAGTTTCACAAAAAAATTATTTTTGTGTTAATTAGTAATTTATTGTTTTTAGATATAATTGATCTTAAAACAATGGATATAATTGCACCATCACTTTAAGTAAAGCTCTATTGAACATCCCCTCTCAATAGTCGATAGTACTTAATTAGGCAGGTCTCCTGGCTTCTTGAGTCTTAGATCATCCAACCTTCCCATACATTATTATATACAGTGGTATTTTGGACTATCTCGTCAATAACAGTTGCGGGGGCAGCTGAGGCAATTTTAATTAAAATATCTCATTCCCTTTTCACCTATTAAAGGCACCTAATTTATTTTAACCTATTTTTTCATAATAATTTTGTCAAATTTTTATAGATTTATTTTTATAATTAATCCATGTTTATAAAATGTTAAGAAATATTATTAGGTTTGCAATACGAAGAGCAGCATCTGATCCAAGAGTCAGAGCAAAAGCTAAAGAAACAGCCAGAAAAATGGCTAAAGGTGCAGGCGAACTTGCTAGAGATCCTGAGCCAGCTAAAAAGCTTGGAAGATTAGCCGGCAAAATAAAGAAAAAAATTACTAAAAGTTAATTGTTTTTATAGAAATCAGCTCCGTGTTTCATGCAGTTTTCTATAAGCAATGCTCTATCTTCTCCAGTTCCTCCATACTTAGGGTCAGGTAATTTAAAACCTCTGATAAATTTTAGAGCCTCTTTTATTGATTTTTTAGATTTTTTATCTTTCATCAAAGAAAATTCATATGCTGTCCAACAGTCAACTTCTAATTCATTACCACTCTGTAATACAATATGTCCATATTCATGTAATATAAAGAAATCTACTGCTCCTGGAAAGTTCCAATCTATATTTGCTATTCTTTGAGGGCAATAATATATTTTGCCATCAGGTGTAGCTGTAGCTACTCCCCCCTTAGTCATACCACAATGAGGAATTAGATCAGCTTTAACTTTTTTATCAATAGCATAGGAAAAGTTATTATTAATAATAAATAACATAAAAATAACAAGCCATTTTAGCATAAAAATACCCATCTAATTTCTGTACAAAACCGTAATATAGGTAATTAATTATTAAAGTAAATGTATTTGGAGTAATTATGTCTGAAAATATAATTATAGTATGGTTTCGTAAAGATTTAAGAATTAGAGATAATCCTGCTTTAGCAGAAGCAGCAAAAGAAGCTAAAATACTTCCTATTTATATTAATGATGATGAATATAGTAATGACCGTCCAATGGGTTCAGCTAGTAAAGTATGGCTATTTAATTCTTTAAAATCTCTAAATTTAAGCTTAGAGAATAATCTTAACTACTTTAAAGGCAATGCCATTGATATATTAATGGATTTAATTGAAAAAAAAAATATTACAGGAGTATTTTGGAATCGTTGCTACGAACCCCTCTCAATTGAAAGAGATACTAAAATAAAAAAAAAATTATTAGATAATAAAATTAAAGTTAAGACTTTTAATGGTTCATTAATAAGAGAGCCATGGGAAATTCTGAAAGATGATGATAGTCCTTATAAAGTTTTTACACCTTATTACAAGAGAGCATATTTAAATTTAGAAGATATTAAAATTGGAAAATATAATATTTCCCAGATTAGTTTTGATTCTAATAATATTAGCTCTGACATAAATAGCCTCAAACTCTTATCTGATTTAGAATGGGAGAGAAATATAACTAGTTCTTGGGAAATAGGAGAAAAAGCAGCATTAAAAAAAGTAAATAATTTTTTAAGTAATGGTATAAAAGATTATAAAGAGGGAAGAAACTTTCCTTCTAAGAATAATGTTTCTTTTCTGTCTCCTCACATACATTTTGGAGAGATTTCTCCAAAAAGAATATGGATAAGCACAAAAAAAATAGAGCAAAACAAAAATACTCAGCATTTTTTAAGTGAAATTTGTTGGAGAGAATTTTCATACTATTTGTTATACCATTTTCCTAATCTTCCGGTAGAAAACTTACAAGCTAAATTTAATACTTTTCCATGGGTTAATGATAACTATCTTTTAAATAAGTGGAAAAAAGGTGAGACGGGTTACCCTATAGTAGATGCAGGTATGAAAGAGTTGTATGCTACTGGATATATGCATAATAGAGTTAGAATGATAGTAGCCTCTTTCCTTGTAAAAAATATGCTAGTCCATTGGAATAAAGGAGAGAATTATTTCTGGGATTGCCTCTTTGATGCGGATATAGCTAATAATTCTGCAGGTTGGCAATGGGTTGCAGGTTCAGGTGCCGATGCCGCTCCATATTTTAGAATATTTAATCCAATCACTCAGGGAAAAAAATTTGACGAAGATGGCTCATATATAAAAAAATATTTACCAGAATTAAAAAATATGCCTAATGAATATTTATTTAGTCCATGGGAAGCTCCTGAGGATATTTTAAAAAAGGCAAAAATTAATTTAGGTAAGGATTATCCTTATCCGATTGTCGATATTAAGACATCTAGAGAAAAGGCTCTTGCTGCATATGAAAAAATAAAATAATTAATTGATCCATAATTTGTTTTTAAGCGTAATCCTAGTAGGAGATTTTAATGTTTTTAGAAAATACTTTTGAAACTGCGGGTTTATCGGCTAAGTTGTCCTATATAAACCTTAAAAAAGAGAAAACATATAAATTGTTAAAACCTGCAGTCAAGGATCAAGAATTAACTAGCCTAATTACTCTAATCGCTACTAAAAAAGATAGAGTGGCTTTTGGCAACCTATTTAAATTGGTGGGCCCTCGTATTAAAGGATATTTAATGAAATTAGGTTCAAATGACATAGTTGCTGAAGACTTGCTTCAAGAAGTAATGCTTACTGTATGGAGAAAGTCAGAGACTTTTGATAGAAGGAAAGCTGCAGTAAGTACTTGGTTATTTACCATAGCTCGTAATAAACGCATTGATCTACTTCGTAAAGAAATCAGACCACAATTAGATCCAAATGACCCAATGTTAACTCCAAATCAGGAAGAACCTGCAGATGAAAAATACAGTACTAATCAAGAGTCTGTTAAAATAACTGATGCTATAAACATGCTTCCGGATGAGCAAGCTAAGTTAATTAAAATGACTTACTATGAAGATAAGTCTCATTCTATCATTGCAGATGAACTTAACATGCCCCTAGGAACAGTTAAATCTAGGATAAGACTGGCTTCAACCCGTTTAAAAAAATTATTAGAAGGACACCTACATGATTAAACATCACATACATCCTGAAATTTTAATGGCTTATGCCGCAGGAAAAACCTCACCATCAGTCAGCCTAATCGTAGCTTCACACATCACTTTATGTGCTGAATGCAGGAAAGTTGTAGAGGGTTTTGAAAGTTTAGGAGGTAAATTTTTAGAGGATTCTGATCCAGTAGAGGTTAATTCTTCTTCTTTAGAAAGTATTTTAGGTAAAATAGATAATATTGGTTTAGATGATCAATTCGTTGAGTCAACTAATAAAGTTAATTCTTTTAAAAATATGCCCTCTGTACTTTCTAAATATCTTCCTGATACCGATAAACTTACAGATAAATGGAAAAAAAGTATTGGTGGAATAAGGTATTTTGACATTGATCTCGGTGACTTTAAACAAAATACTCATGCGCGTATGTTATCCATTCCCCCAGGAAGGAAGCTACCTCATCATGGACATGAATCTCAAGAATTAACACTAGTTTTAGAGGGTGGTTTTAAAGATGAAAATGGTAGTTATAATGCTGGTGATGTTGCCATAGAAGATGAGAATAATTTACATACACCTGTTTCTGATCCTAGTGAGGGATGTGTATGTTTAGTAGTTTATGAAGGCAAATTAAAATTTAAAGGTTTATTTGGTCCTATTTTAAATATTCTCAACAAGTAGTATGCCTAATTCTTGCTGGATAACTGGAGCTTCTAGTGGTATAGGCAAATCTACAGCTTTATGCTTTGCTAAAAATGGCTACACTGTATTTGCAAGTGCAAGGTCATCAAAAGAATTAGATATTTTAGTTAAGAAGAGCTTAAGTTTATCTTTTAAAGGTAAAATAATTGCTCTACCCCTAGATGTAACTGCTTCAAAAGAAGTTTTAAATGGTATAAAGTTTATAGAGAAGGAATGTCAAAATTTAGAATTTATTATTTTAAATGCCGGTACATATATAAAAGAAGATTCTAAATACGCAACTATAGAGTCTACAAAACATGTAATTGATTTAAATTACATAGCAGTATTAAATCATATCATTTCATTGCAACCCTATATTTCTACTTTAAATATAAAACAAATTGCAGTTGTTTCTTCTATGGCAGCTTGGAGAGGTATGCCTATGTCCGCGGCCTATTCTTCCTCTAAAGCTGCTATCAAAACAGCTATAGAAAGTTTTGAAATAGATTATGGTAATACTGGTGTACGTTTTAGAATTCTTTATCCTGGGTTTGTTAAAACCCCTTTAACAGATAAAAATGATTTTAAAATGCCTTTCTTAATGGATGTAGAAAAAGCAGCATCAATAATTTATAAAAAATTATTATATTCTGATAAGTTTGAAGTAAGTTTTCCAATAATTTTTGCAGTAATTATGCGAATTATTACGATGTTACCATGGCCCATGTATAAAAGATTGATGGTTAAAAAGATGAAAAAATAATATAATCATTAACCTTTTTTATAAAATAAAGTTACAGTTCCTAATTTCAAACCAAACTTTTTCATATAAGCTTTATTAATTATAACATCGTTATTTTGAAGGAACATCCAGTCATCAAATTTAACTTTTGTTTTGCGACCAAATAATGGAAGTTCAAACGTATATTTCCAATGAAATGTATTCCCTGAGGTATAACCTAAGGCTTTTCCTATTACAGCATCCGTTGTGCCTTCATAACAATTATTATTTATTTTAATTAACTTCCAATCTCTATACTCTTTAACACCATCATCATATATAAAATTTTCTTTAATATTTAAAGTCTTAGTATTTTTATCCCAACTACCGCTAATTTTACAAGTGAATCTCTTTCTTATAATACCAAATGTATCTTCAAACATTCCCCATACTGAAATATCTCCTGAAAAAAAATCTTCTAGCTTAAGTTTTGGAGTATTATTTTTATACCTATAAACAGTCATGCATTCTCTACGCTAAATATTATTAAAATGGATCAAATATTTATTTTTTTAATGTTATTTGATGAACATTTGTAGATTCTGATAAAAAGCCAGCTTCACAATATGCAAGATAATATTCCCACATATTTTTAAATTTAATATCAAATATTTTATCATCGGAAATTTCATTCCAGCTAGATAGAAAACTTTTTTTCCATATAGAAAGTGTATGTGCATAGTCTTTACCAAAAGATTTTTCTATTTTCATGTTAAAGCCGAATGGCACTACAACTTTCTTAAGAGCATGAATAGATGGTAAAAAACCTCCAGGAAAAATATATTTTTGAATAAAGTCTGTATTGTTTTTGTAAGAATTATAGAGATCATCTTTTATACTAATTAATTGTAAGCCAATTATTCCATTATCTTTGATATTATCATTAAGTTTTTGAAAAAAAACTGGCCAATATTTTTTTCCAACAGCTTCAAACATTTCAATAGAAATAATTTTATCATACTTTTTGTTAATTGACCTATAGTCACATATTTGAACATCTATTAAATCTGTTAAACTTTCTTCATGAACTCTTTTCTTAACATATTCTGCTTGTTTATTAGATAACGTTATACAAGTAATTTTTGTTTGAAATTTTTTAGCTATATATTCTGCAAGACCACCCCAACCGCATCCTATTTCTAATATATTATCTCCTTTTTTTATATTAGTTATTTTACATATGTGTTCATACTTATTCTCTTGCCCAGAAATTAGGTCACGATTTTGATTACTAAACAATGCTGAAGAATAAGTCATAGACTTATCTAACCATTTTTCATAAAATTTATTTCCTAGATCATAATGATACGAAATATTTTTTTTACTTCCTGATACAGAATTAGCTTTGAGAGTATGCTTAAGATAATTCCAGTAATTATAAATTTTTTTACCATAAATAATATTTGTGTTATGACGTCTATTTAATGAGAAGAGAAAAATAACTTTTGATATATCTGGGCTAGAAATCTCACTGTTTATGTAGGCTTCAGAAAATCCAATAGCTCCAGACTTCACAATTCTTTTAAATAAGTTTTGAGAATGAATGTTTAAATTTGCAACTAAATTAGAGTCTTTGTCTCCAATATATATTTTATCTTCATTAAGTTGATTTATAACTAATAACCCATCTTTTATAAAAAATAATTTAGTAATAATTGTTTTATTTATATTTTTTATCATTTTTCACATTATTTTTTATTAGAGTTTTGCTATATGATATTATATCTTTACTGGGTTTTGGTCTATTAAAGAATTTAATACCTTTTGCCCACAGAAATAATGCTTGAAGATGAATTGAATAAATAACTTTAATTGTCATTAAAGGATATAAAAAAAAGCATAATAATAACTTTTTGTCATTTAATGTAGATTTTTTTCCATAAAAACTTGCATTTAATAATTTGGTATTATCTTCTTTACAATAATTTATTTCTACTTTAAGCGAATTATTTTTTAGTTTAGTATGGAATTCATACTCTCCTTCTATTTTAAAAAATGGAGATACATGAAATATTTTATCAACTTTTTCATTTATATTACTATATTTAGTTAAGTAACTATGTCTATCGCCAAAAGTATTATGAACTTCATATATTATAGCTTTGACTTTATTGTTTGGAGCAATACAAAAATATGTAGTAAGTGGATTAAAAACATAACCTAATATTCTTGGATAACATAAAATATAAATTCTATCATTTTTTTTATAAAGGTTTTTACTTACTAAAATATTTTTAGCCCAGAGAAAAGGGTTTTCATAAGGTTTTACAGTATGGTCTTTATAAAAAAAACTAAATAAATTAAACTTGTTAATAGAAAATAATCTTGTTTTATTTTCTAAATATTCTAAATTTTCTAGATTCAAGAATAATGAAAAAACTCTATATTTAAATTTATGTGTTTTAGGATAAAACCTATAATGACTTACAAACCCTCTATAAATATAATTTTTGTTAAGTAAGTCCATATCCTAATTACCTTTTATTTATTGGGAAGAATATATTTTTCCTTTTATATATTTACTATCTAGTCCCCATGGGGAATTTGTTCCAAGCTTTTCAGCAATATGTAAAGCAGATTTAATTCCGTCTTCGTGAAAACCATATTTAGTCCATGCTCCAGTAAACCATATATTGTTTAGCCCTTGAATATTTTCTAGTTTAGATTGACCTTTTAAAGCATTTTCATCAAGAATAGGATGCTCATATAATATTTCTTCGTATATTTTATTCTTACTAATGCTTCCTTCTTCAGGATTTAAAGTAACAAAAATAGGATATTTTTTATCAATATTTTGTAATAAATTCATCCAATATGTGACTTGAATAGGTTTTTCATTATTTTTTCTAATTGAGTCTAAAGAGCTAGTATAATTCCATGATGACCATAATGATTTATTTTTAGGCATAAATTGTTTTGAAGAATGTAAAACTACCTTATTTTTTGAAAATTTAAAATAATTTAGTGTTTTATATATTTCTTTATCTACATCTTTGATTAGTTTTGAAGATTGATCTGCATGACAGGCCATAATTACATTATCATAATCTACTTCTTTATCTTTAAGTCTAATACAGACAGAATTATTTTTAGGATATATAGCTTCAATAGAACTATTTATTTCGTAATTAAAATTAGATTTTTTCACTATATTTTTTATATATTGTTGACTGCCATATTTAACAGTTTTCCATTTAGGTCTATCTTTTATGTTTAGTAATCCATGATGATAAAAAAAATATAAAAAAGTTGTGGTAGGAAATAATAAGGCATTTTTATTAGAACAAGACCAAATTGCTGAGGCAATAGGCGTTATATATCTATTTATAAAATAAGATGAAAAATTATTATATTCTAGCCAGTCACCAATGACACTGTTGTTATCAGTACTTTTTTCAATATATTTGGTAGCAATTTTTTTAAATCTAAAAACATCATATAATAATTTCCATTGATTTATATTAATGAAATTTTTCTTCTGACCAAAAATTCCTCCTAAACCTGAACCTGAGTATTCATATAAACCATTATTTAAAGATATTGATAATGACATATCACTATCGATACTATCTACATCAAGAGCATCAAAAAACTTTGTTAAATTAGGATAATTTTTATTATTATAAACTATAAAACCAGTATCAACACTTAGAGGCACTTCTTTAAATTTATCTCTAGTATAATTTAGATTGATAGTATTAGAATGTCCTCCTAATTTTTCTGCTTTTTCATATACTGTAACTTGATTGTTTTTAGATAAAAGCCATGCTGCTGACAAACCAGCAATACCTGAACCCACAATAGCTATATTTTTTGATGAACTAGCTTTATTATCTTGTAAGCTCTCATTTTTTGAAGGAATGTATGTGTCCATTTAATATATTTCCAAAATTAATAATTGTTTTTTATAGCTAGTAGCTATGAATAGTATTAGATTGTAGTAGAAAATTTTAAACATCTTATTTTAACTTTTTTGATTGAATATGATAAATCCAAATTTTATAGAATATAACAACTTACATATAAAAATTTTACTTAGCTTGCTAGTGTTTATTTGTTTTTTTTCATCACTTAATACTATTCCTCCTTTAGATAGGGATGAGTCAAGGTATATTCAAGCTACTGTTCAAATGATGGAGTCAAAAGATTTTATCAATATAAAGTTTTTAGATACTCCTCGTTTAAAAAAACCACCTGGTATTTATTGGCTTCAGGCATTATCTGCAACTATAACTAAAAATATTTTATTTTTAGAAAAAGCACCTTTATGGTCATATAGGCTTCCTTCCGCAATAGCGGCTAGTATTTCTATATGGTTAACATTTCTATTAGGTAAACTTTTGTTTGGTAGAACTCAGGGTTTTATAGCAGCACTATTATTATTAAGTTCTCCGTTAGTATTTATTGAAGCACACATAGCAAAAACAGATTCTGTGTTGATGGCATGTGTTTTATTTATTACTTATATTTTATCAAAAGCTATATTTGAAAAAAAATTTAATGATATAAATGGCTCAAAATATTTATTATTTTTTGCATGGATTGTTACTGGATTTGCTTTTCTAGTTAAAGGACCACTTGTATTTTTATTTATATTTCTTACTACAATATTTTTTAGGATATTTAGTGGTATTAATTTTATTAAAGATATAAAAATTATAAGTGGTTTTATTTTATTTTTATTAATAGCATTACCATGGTTTCTTTTTATTAATTTAGGTGATAATAGTGGAGTATTTATAGATTCTATTAAAAAAGATATGCTTTTTAAAATAATAAGTGTTCAAGAATCTCATGGCTCTCCTCCAGGTAGTTACTTTTTATCTTCAATAATATTTTCTTGGCCAATATTTTTATTTATTTTACCAACTTGTATTTGGTCTTATAAAAATAAAAGTAATATGGCTGTAGTATTTCTAATATGTTCAATATTACCAGCATGGATATTTTTTGAATTAATGCCTACTAAATTACTACATTATATTCTTCCAATTTTACCTTACTTTGCAATATTAACATCTGCAATGCTTGTTTCTTCTATAAGTAATAGTAAAGTTTTATCATCTCTAGATAATTTTTATATAAAATGTATTTCTATCCTTCCTGCAATAGGAGGGTTTTTGATATCAATTGGAATTTTATTTTTAGCAAAACAATATGGGTCAGGTTTTACTTTTACAGTTTTAATTATTGCTATTATATATTTTATAGGCTCAGTATTAAGTGCTTATTCATTATTTAATAGAAATTATATAAATGCCTTATCAAAAGTAGTTCTTGTAAATTTAATAGCCTTAAATGTTATGTTTACCACTTTACCTAATCAATTTGATAAAATTTGGGTAACAGAAAAAATATATGAGTACATAATTGAAAAAAATTTAGATTCTACTTTTGCGGTATTAGGTTATTCAGAGCCATCTTTAATATTTAGGCTAGGAGCAAATACTAAAATTTTAACTAGTAATGAAGAAGCAATTAGGTTTCTTTCGAAAAGTAATGTTAAATATTTAATTATAGAGGATGATTATTTAAATGAATTTAAAATTATGGCAGATAAAAAATCTTTATCTATAAAAATATTAGATAAAAAATTATCAGGTTTTAACTATTCTAAAGGTAAATTAATTAATATTACTTTAATTAATATAATTTAAAAATTAATTATAAATTATCTTTCTTAAAAAGGAATTATTATTTATACTAATAATCTTATAGTATTTGTTTTTATATCATTGAAATGGAGTGGAACATGTTGCCAGAATTGTCACCTAAAGTTGTAGATTTATTGGAAAGAGTAAGTAAATTTATGGATGAGAATGTTTATCCTAACGAAGAAAAAATTGCAGCAGAGATTTCTGAAGGAGATAGATGGCAGCCATCACAAATACTTGAAGGTATTAAAGCAAAAGCTAAATCTGAGGGTTTATGGAATTTATTTTTACCAGAAAGTGATCGCGGAGCTGGTTTAACAAATTATGAATATGGCCATTTATGTGAGTTGATGGGCAGAACTCAATTTGGACCAGAGGCATTTAATTGTTCTGCTCCGGATACTGGTAATATGGAAACTTTAGAAAGGTATGCATCTGAAGAAGTAAGAGATGAATGGATGTCTCCCTTACTAGAAGGTAAAATAAGGTCTGCATTTGCAATGACTGAGCCGGCAGTGGCTTCATCTGACGCAACAAATATAGAATCATCAATAGTAAAAGATGGTGATGAATATGTTATTAATGGAAGGAAATGGTGGACTTCGGGAGCTAATGATCCACGATGCAAAGTATTTATATTTATGGGAAAATCAGATCCAAAGAACCCTGATAGGCATAAACAACAGTCTATGATTGTTGTTCCTGCAGATTCAAAAGGTGTAAAAGTATTACGACATTTACCAGTTTTTGGTTTTGATGATGCTCCTCATGGTCATGGTGAAGTTTTATTTGAAAATGTTAGAGTGCCGGTAAAAAATATATTACTGGGAGAAGGAAGAGGTTTTGAGATAGCGCAAGGACGTCTTGGGCCTGGCCGAATTCATCATTGTATGAGATTAATAGGAGTGGCTGAAGTAGCATTAGAAAAAATGTGTAAAAGAACAAAAGAAAGAGTTGCATTTGGAAAGCCAGTGGCAGAACAATCAGTTACGCAAGAAAGGATTGCCGAGTCAAGAATAATGATTGATCAATGTAGATTATTAACTTTATATGCTGCACATAAAATGGACATTCATGGAAATAAAGAGGCCCGAAAAGAAATAGCTATGATTAAAGTATCTGCTCCTAATATGGCATGTAAAATTATTGACTGGGCAATACAAGCTCATGGAGCAGGCGGAGTTTCTAATGATTTTGGTTTATCTAAAATGTATGCTCAATCTAGAACTTTAAGATTAGCAGATGGTCCAGATGAGGTTCATCGTAATCAAATAGCTAGATTAGAACTAAAAAGGCATAATTAATAGGACTTAATTTATGAAAAATAAATATGTTCTTAATTTAGAAGATATACCTGTTAAGAAAACTCATATGTTTAATATAAGCAAATTGAATGATTTCTTAATAGGTAAATTAGATGGATTTTATGGAATAAGTAAGGTGGGTCAGTTTAATGCTGGTCAGTCTAATCCAACTTTTGTAATAGAAGATTCGGCTAATAAAAGATACGTGCTAAGAAAAAAACCGCCGGGAAAATTATTGCCCTCTGCCCATGCAGTAGATAGAGAATTCAAAGTTCAGAAAGCTTTATATAATACTGATGTTCCAGTACCCAATATGTATCTTTATTGTGATGATCAGACAGTTATTGGTACTGAATTTTATATTATGGAATATTTAGAAGGCAGAGTATTTGAGGACACAACTTTACCTGGACACTCTCCTCAAGATAGAACTTTGATATATAATAGTATGAACGAAACCCTAGCCTCTTTGCACAAAGTAAAACCTAAAGATGTTGGTTTAGAAGATTTTGGAAGACCAGGAAGTTATTTTCTACGACAACTAAAAAGATGGTCTCAACAATGGGAATTATCTAAACAACAGGATATTCCAGAAATGCCTTTATTAATTGATTGGTTATCAAATAATATTCCTGAGAGCGATGAGACAACAATTGTTCATGGGGATTATAGGTTAGGTAACTTAATTTATGATTTAAATGAACCTAAAGTAATCGCTGTATTAGATTGGGAGTTATCTACTTTGGGTCATCCTCTTGCAGACCTAGGTTATAATTTAATGCTTCATGAAGAAGACTCAGATGTGCGATCTGGTTTTAGTTTAAAGAATTTAGATTTGGTAAAACTAGGTATACCAACAAAAGATTACTTGGTAAAAAAATATTGTGAAATGGTAAATAGAGATGTTGTAAATCCAAATTATTATATAGCTTTTTCAATGTTTAGGAACGTAGCTATATTAGAAGGAGTTTTAGCTAGGGGAAGAGCAGGAAATGCTTCTTCTTCTTTGGCTGAAGAAAAAGGAGCTTTAGGAAAGCCTATAGCAAAAATAGCTTGGGATTTAGTTCAAAATAGTAAAATAGATTAATTATTTCTATATCTTAAGTTTTCTCTCGATAAATCAGATATTTTATTGCATCCCATAAGTTTCATATCACGTTCGATTTCATTTTTAAAATTACCTAAAGCTTTTTCAACAGCAGGTTGGCCTCCACCTCCTAGAGCGTAAAGATAATATTTTCCTCCTGAACAACATTTTGCTCCAACTGATAGAGCTTTTAATACATGTGTTCCTCTTTGAATACCTCCATCACATATAACATCAAGTTTATCTCCAACAGCATCTACTATTTCAGCTAATTGATCGAATGGGCTTCTGGAACCATCTAATTGTCTTCCTCCATGATTGGATACCATGATAGCTGTTGCACCAATATCTACAGCTTTTTTAGCATCTTCTACACTCATAATACCTTTTAAACAAAAATGTTTTCCCCATTTCTTATTTATTTCTTCTGCATCTTTCCAGTTCATAGTTTGGTCTAACATATTTGTGAAATAATCCCCGACTGAAATAGCTATATTTGTTCCTGCATTTACAAACTTAGATAATTGAGGCAAATCAAATTTTTCATGTGTAAAATAATTTATTGCCCACATTGGGTGACTAGCAAAACTAATTAAACTTTTTAATGTTAACTTTGGTGGGCTCGTAAAGCCAGTGTGCAAATCTCTTTCTCTGTTTCCTCCAGTTATAGTATCAACAGTCAAAGCAATTGCTTCATAATTTGCTTCTTTACATAGATCTATCATATGGTTATTTAATCCCTTATCTTTATGATAGTATAATTGGAATAGTTTAGGAGAAGATATTTCCTTACTCATACGCATTATATCAACAGTTCCTAATGAAGATAAACCTGACATCGTTCCAAATTTTTCTGCTGCTCTTGCAACTGCCAGTTCCCCTTCATGGTGAAATAATCTTTGTAACGCTGTTGGAGAGCAAAATAGAGGCATATCCAGTTTTTGTCCCATTACAGTTACAGACATATCTATATCCTTAACCCCTGCTAATACATTTGGGACTAAATCACATTCTTCATATGCCGCAGTATTTCTATTTTTCGTGATTTCATCATCAGCCCCTCCATCAATATAATGAAATATTGGGCCAGGTAGTTTACTTTTTGCTAAATTTCTAAAGTCTTGTGTATTGTGACAATCTTTAATTTTCTTAAAAATCATTTTATATTTTACCTTTATTATAGTTAGATATTACTTAGTATAATTTTTAATTAAATTCCATATATATAATACAGAACTTTTTATTTCGGAGCCATTCTAAGTGAACCGTCTAATCTTATAGTTTCTCCATTTAACATTTCATTTTCATAAATATGTTTTACTAAGGCTCCATATTCATTCGGCTGTCCAAGACGATGGGGATGCAATGTTGAGTCTATAAGAGATTTTTTAGCTTCTTCTGGTAATCCTGCAAGGAGAGGTGTTTCAAAAAGACCAGGAGCTATAGTATTAACTCTTATTCTTTGACGAGCTAATTCTCTAGCTATCGGAAGCGTCATTCCTATAATTCCTCCTTTTGAAGCTGAATATGCTGCTTGTCCAATCTGTCCGTCATACGCTGCAATAGAAGCTGTATTTATAATTACTCCTCTACTTTCATCACTTTGAGATTCGTTATGTTGCATAACATTTGCTGCAGCTTTTAATGTATTAAATGTTCCAATTAAATTTACATTAATTATTTTACTAAATAGATTAAGAGGGCAAGTGCCTTCTTTATTTAAAACTTTACTAGGACTTCCTATTCCTGCACAATTTACAGCTAAGTTTATAGGGCCAGTCTTTTTTACAATTTCTGAGAAGTTATCTGATACTAACTTTTCATCAGTTATATCAATATTAATGTAATTACAATTAGACCCTAATTTCTCTGCTTTTTTAATACCTAAGTCATTTTGTATATCTATGATGGTAACTTTTCCTCCATTATTAATAATAATGTCAGCTGTTGCTCCTCCTAGACCGCTTGCCCCTCCAGTAATAACAGCGTTACAATTATTTAATTCCATAATGGTTCCTTTCTATAATTTAAGAAGAAAATTGTTCATTAATAAACTTTTCTTCAAGACTACTTTCAGTGTCAAATAATAGTTTGAATGATAATTTCGTTGATAGTTTTATATTAACTGATTTTACATTCCTTACTTCTAGGTTTCCTGCAGTTGCGCTTACACCTCTAGTTTTAGGTTCCTTAACAATCAAATTAACTGAAGAAGTTTTAGGTAACAATGCTCCTCTCCATCTTCTAGGCCTAAATGCACATATAGACGTTAATGAGAGCAATTTTGAATTTATAGGTAAAATAGGACCATTGGCTGAGAGATTATAAGCTGTGCTGCCTGCAGGCGTTGCTAACATAACACCGTCACATACTAGTTCATTGAGGCGCTTTTTGTTGTTAACATTAATTATTACTTTTGCAGTCATCCTAGATTGTCTTAATAAAGATACTTCATTAATTGCTATTCCCTTATATTTTTTTTCATTAATATCGAGAGCTTCCATTTCTAAAGGTGAGATCTTAGTAAGAACTGCATTATTAATTCTTTCTATGAGGTTTTTCTTTGAATAAGTATTCATTAAAAAACCGATAGTGCCTCTATTCATACCATAGATTGGAATTTTTTTAACACCATAAGTTTCTATTACATTAAGTAGGAGTCCATCTCCACCTAATGCTACAATGATATCTGCTTGATCAACATTTATATTATTATATTTTTTAGATAATTCTTTTAACGCTTTTTGAGCTTCTTTTGAATTTGATGCAATAAAAGCGATTTTATTAAATTTCATTTTAAATTAAACCGTATTTTTTTGATTATAATGATATAAGAAAGTTAGCACTTAATAAATTAAGTTTAAAGATAAATTTATCCGCCTGTTACACTCATATGTCTTTTGACTGCTGGCCCAGAAGATCTTCGACTAATTTCAAAATCATGACCTTTAGGTTTTCTAGAAATAGCCTCTCTAATAGCTTCTTCTAACTCGATACCTGTTTTACCTTGTTGTAATTCTTTTCTTAAATTAGCTGAATCGTCTTGACCAAGGCACATATAAAGCATTCCAGTACATGTAAGCCTCACCCTATTACAGGATTCGCAAAAATTATGTGTAAGAGGTGTTATAAACCCAAGCCTTCCACCAGTTTCTTCTATTTTTACATATCTTGCTGGACCTCCAGTTTTATATTCACTTTCTGTTAAAGTAAATTTTTCTCTTAGTTTAGCTCTAACCATAGATAGAGGTAAATATTGGTCAGTTCTATCTTCAGTGATTTCTCCCATTGGCATAGTTTCTATTACTGTAAAATCATGCCCTTCATTATGTGCCCATTCTATCATGCTCTGTAATTCATTTTCATTAACACCTTTTAAAGCTACAGCATTAATTTTACATTTTAATCCTGCCCTAGTTGCAGATTTAAGACCATTTAAAACTTTTTCTAAATCACCCCATCTAGTAATTTTCTTGAAAAGTTCGGGGTTTAATGTATCTATAGAAACGTTTACTCTTCTTACTCCATAATCATATAATTGTTCAGAAAATCTTGATAACTGACTTCCATTAGTAGTTAAAGTTAATTCCTCAAGTCCTGAACCTATTTTTGATCCAAGAGATTTTATAAGAGTTAGTACGTTCTTTCTTACTAATGGTTCTCCTCCTGTGAGTCTAATTTTTTTAGTACCAAGCTTTATAAAAGAAGCACAAAGTGTCTCTATCTCTTCAAGAGATAGTACATCAGCTTTTGGAAGAAAAGTCATGTTTTCTGCCATACAATAAACACACCTAAAATCGCATCTATCAGTTAGTGATACTCTTAGGTAAGATATAGCTCTTCCAAATGGATCTATTAAAGGACTGCTATCTTTATTTATTTTATCAAACGGTTTATCTAACATGCAAACACCAAATTTAAATCATTATATGGTTATATACCACTGTATATAATGGATCAAGAATTACTTTCAATATATATTTTTGTTATATATAATAAACTTTCTAATAATTAAGAAATAATTATAAAATGGATAAAGCTTCAAATAATAAAAAATATAACTGGCCTTATAATATTTATGAAGTTTTTAAAGATAATAAAATTAAGCAAATAGCTTATGTTCCCGATGCAGGTCATAAAGACCTAATTGATTACTGTGAAAATGATAAAAATATGAAGATGATTAGCTTAACTTCTGAAGAAGAGGGGGTAGGCTTACTAGCGGGGGCATGGCTAGGTGGAGAAAAGGGTGCCTTATTAATGCAATCAAGCGGAGTAGGGAATTGTATCAATTCCATAGCTTCAATAACAAGAGCATGTGACTTTCCTCTTCTTATGTTAGTGACTATGAGAGGTGAATGGAATGAGTTTAACCCATGGCAAGTTCCGATGGGTAAAGCAACAGCAAAAGTATTAGAGGCCTTAAATGTAAATGTTACAAGGTGCGAGAAAATTGATGATGTTTCTGAAACTATAAACGCTATGCTAGGATTAGCATATAAAACTAATTCTATTAATGCGGTTTTATTATCTCAAAAACTTATTGGTGCAAAGGATTTTTAGAACTAAATATGCCAAAATTTAGATTAAATAGACGATATGTGATTAGTGAATTATTGAAACAACGAGAAGATACCCTTGTAGTTAATGGTTTAGGAGGAACTTGTTGGGATATAGCTTCTTTAGGAGATAATGATTTTAATTTTTATGTTTGGGGTGGAATGGGCAATGCATGTATGATTGGTTTAGGGTTAGCATTAAGTCAGCCAAAAAAAAAAGTAATAGTAATAACTGGTGATGGAGAAATGCTTATGGGAATTGGATCTTTAGCTACAATAGCATTAAAACAACCTAAAAACCTATCTATAGTAGTATTTGATAATGAGTTGTATGGAGAAACAGGTTCCCAAAAAACACACACTGCCTATAGCACTAATTTATCAAAAATTGCAATTGGTTCCGGTATAATTAATTCATCAATTATTACAACTAAAGAAGATTTATTATTACTATGTTCAAAAATTCATCAAATTAAAAATTTGAGTTTTTCTGTAATTAAAATTAATCAAGAGCAAGAAGAAATAGTTTTACCTATTAGAGAAGGAGCCTATATTAAATCGCGCTTCAGGAAAGCCTTACTTGGTGAAAAAATATTATTAGAATAGCTAAAATATTTGTATATAATAAAAGAAATTATAAATTTAGGATGATTAAAGGAAAGAAGTATTGACTGAAAACAATAGAATTTCTAGTATTAATAGTCTCAATGGTGATCAGTGGGAAGATATTAGATCCGGTGTTATAACTTTATGTAGTAATTTTCCTGGTGAATATTGGAGAAGCTTAGATAGTAAAAGAGAATATCCTGAAGAATTTGTTAAGGCATTAACGGATGCTGGTTACTTAGCTTGCTTAATACCGGAAGAGTATGGAGGATCAGGTTTACCTATTCAAGCAGCATGCATTATTCTTGAAGAAATACAAAGATCAGGGGGGAATGGAGCTGCTTGCCACGCACAGATGTATATAATGGGTGCTCTACTTAGACATGGTTCTAAGGAACAAAAAGATAAATATTTACCAAAAATTTCTTCTGGTGAATTACGTTTACAAGCATTTGGAGTAACTGAACCGGATGCAGGAACTGATACATTATCTATTAGGACTAAAGCAGAAAAAACAAAAACTGGTTATATTATCAATGGACAGAAAGTATGGACAAGCAGAGCTGAGTATTCGGATTTAATGTTACTTCTAGCAAGAACTTCCTCTAATAAAAACATAAAAAGAACTGAGGGCTTATCTTTATTTATTATAGATATGCAAAAAGCAAAAAATAATGGTCTCACTATTAAACCAATAAGAACTATGATTAATCATGCAACTACAGAAGTATTTTTTGATGATTTAGAAATACCTTTTGAAAGCCTAATAGGTTCAGAAGGTAAAGGTTTTAAGTATATATTAGATGGAATGAATGCTGAACGTATTTTAATAGCAGCTGAATGCGTTGGAGATGCAAAATTTTTCTTAGATAAAGCTACAGAATACGCATCTTCAAGAGAGGTATTTGGTAGACCTATTGGACAGAACCAAGGTATACAATTTCCAATTGCCAGAGCTTATGCTGAAATGGAAGCATCTGCATTAATGGTTGATAGAGCTGCACAATTATTTGACAATGGTATTTCTTGTGGTGCTGAGGCAAATATAGCAAAACTATTGTCTTCAGAGGCTTCTTGGAAAGCCGCAGAATCTGCTATGCAGACATTTGGAGGTTATGGTTTTGCGGAAGATTATGATATAGAAAGAAAGTATAGAGAAACAAGGCTATATCAAACTGCTCCTATATCAACAAACTTAATTTTAGCATTTATAGCTCAAAATATTCTAGGGCTTACTAGATCTTACTAGGAGAAAATATTAAAAATGTTAGAAGGAATATTAGTAGTATCATTAGAGCAAGCGGTAGCTGCACCATTATGTTCTTTAAGGCTTGCAGAAGCTGGAGCAAGAGTAATAAAAATCGAGAGAACTGAGGGAGATTTTGCTAGACACTATGATAAAGATGTAAAAGGTAATAGTGCTTATTTTGTTTGGTTAAATAGAGGTAAAGAATCTTTAGTAATAGATATAAAAAATACTAAAGATTTAGCACTTCTAAAAAAAATAATTTCTTCTGCAGATATATATATTCAGAATTTAGCTCCTGGAGCTGCAGAAAGAGCAGGATTGGGCTCAAAATATATGAGAGCTTCAAATAAGAAATTAATTACTTGTGATATTTCTGGCTATGGTCAAACCGGTCCATATAGAGATATGAAAGCATATGATTTATTAGTACAAGCAGAAACAGGTTTATGCAGTGTTACAGGAACTGCAGAAGAAGAAGGAAGAGTAGGAGTTTCAGTATGTGATGTTGCATGTGGAATGAATGCACATTCTTCAATTTTACAAGCTTTATATAATAGAGAAAAAACAGGTGAAGGTAGTGCAATAGAAGTTTCATTATTTGACGGTATGGCAGATTGGATGAATGTTCCCTATCTTCAAACCGTATATGGAAGTAGGTCTGTTGAAAGAGTTGGTTTGTCTCATCCCTCTATTGCACCTTATGGTGCATATATGACTAAATGCGGAAAAAAAATTTTAATATCTATTCAGAATGAGAGAGAGTGGGTCCAGTTATGCTCTTCTGTATTAATGCTTAAGGATTTATCAAAGGATGAAAGATTTAATAAGCCCACTTATAGAGTAAAAAATAGAATTGCACTTGATCAAATAATTGCTGATGAATTTATTAAGTATAATAAAGATATATTATTAGAACGTTTGAGAAAAGAAAGGATTGCTTGTGGAGTATTAAATTCTATTAATGATTTAGAAAATCATCCTCAGCTAAGAAAAGTTAAATGTATTATTGGGAATGAAGAAGTAGAACTAATAGCACCTCCATCTATAGTTAAAGGTGAAAAAAATAGGATTAGTAAAATTCCTAGTATAGGAGAAAATTCTATCGATATATGGAAAGAGTTTAATGAAAAGTAGTTCAGATATAAAGTCTTGGATAGGTAAATCTATCCAAAATGAGGATTATATTAGTGATTTCCCAATAAGAGCAATGGCTTCTGTATTTGATTACGACGGTGAAGATATTGGTGAAGTTCCATATGGATGGCATTGGTTATATTTTTTAAATTTACCTTTACAAAAAAATTTAGGCCCCGATGGACATGAAAAAAGAATAGGTTTTATGCCTCCTATAGATTTGCCTATTAGAATGTATGCAGGAGGAGAAATAAATTATTTTAAACCGCTATTAATTGGCGAGAAATTAAAAAAAACTTCAAGTATTATTTCAATTGAAAATAAAAAAGGTTCAACAGGTAATCTAACTTTTTTAAAAATTAAGCATGAAATTACTAATAAAAAAGAAGTCTTAATAAATGAAATTCAAAACTTAGTATATAGAGAAGATAGAAAATCTCAAAAAGCTAAATCTACTATTAGTATTAAAGCTCCAAATAATTTTCATTATGAAAAATCATGGCACACTTCTCCAGAAATGCTTTTTAGGTATTCAGCATTAACTCATAATACTCATAAAATTCATTATGACTTTCCATATGCTAAGGATGTAGAAGGTTATCCACAAATAGTAGTACATGGGCCCTTAATGGCAACTTTCTTATTAGACTTGATAAAAAATATAATTACAAATAAACAAAAACTTATTAAGTTTACATTTAAGTTAAAAAGTCCCGTTTTTGTTGGAGGCACTATTTTTGCTCAAGCTATTAAAACTAAAAATGGATTAGATCTTTGGATTAAAGATCAAAATGGTTATCAATCTTTAACTGCAGAGGCAGAAATTATTGACTAACCTTGCATATTAAATATTGAGTTTATATTTTTATGAGTATTTATAACAACATTCTTTAAACTTAAAGACATTTCTAATATAGTATTTACGTAGAAGTATGCAGTTTCAATTTTATCATTTAAAAATTTATCTTCTTCATTATTTTTTAGTAAATTATGTGCTTTAATTGCGCTTTTAGCCATAATCCA
>Ga0209631_10000911_pt1 | contig 39262 bp, 25 predicted proteins | sample COG_08_FD_184752 | JGI IMG/M metagenome (GOLD analysis project Ga0209631, IMG submission 184752) | Pelagic Microbial community sample from North Sea - COGITO 998_met_08 (SPAdes) (version 2) | ecosystem: Environmental > Aquatic > Marine > Neritic zone/Coastal water | place: Helgoland, sampling... | reverse complement strand
CGCGAACTTCGGCGCGGCGGCGACGACGACCCGTTCGGAGCGGCGTTGCGGTGGGGGTTCGAGGCTGCGCGCGCGAGGGAGGCGGAGATGCGGTCGGATAGGGAGGCTGCGGTGGCTGACATCATCGACGACGGTGTGGTGAGGGACCAGGTGAGGTTCGGGAAGGTTCTCCGGGCTGAGTCGCGGTTCGGGTCCGGGACGAAGGTGAACGCGGAGTCGGACGAGGCGGATGACGAGACGGACGCCGACGGTATCGTCCGCCCGCCCACGCCGAGATCACGCGCGCCGAGGGAACCCGCCTCGCGGGTAGGGAACCCACCGAGGGAACGCCATGACACACGTGAGGACACAGACGATGAAGACGACGCGACGTACGCGCCTCACGATTGGGCACGCGGCTTTGACGTCCGCATCGACCGCGACGGGAACGCGTCGACTCACGCGCCCCCCCGCGTCAACGTGACCGATACGATGCCTTCCCGCGGCGGTGGATACTCCACCAAGCTTCCGTGGGGACACGGGCCGGGAACCGCGAGCGAGGAGGCCAGGCGGAGGCGCGCCGCCGCGAAGCGCGTGGGCGAAGACGCCATGAGAGCGGCGGCGAGGGCGGGAGTGCCGTCCGGGCCTAATAGAGCCGGGCCGTCCCGCCGGGTCTCTCGGTCCGTCTCACCCGCCCGGTCACACGGGGAACGGGAACGCGCTTCATCAAAAACGACCCGTTCATCACGTACGTATCATCCATCCGATGACAGTGATAGAGCGAAAGTGTACGAGATGCTGTCGAACGAGGTTGACGCGTTGCGAGAGGCGCTCGAGTCGCAGCTCGGCGCCGAGCACGAGATTTTGTCCATCAACGACGAGCTTCGACGGCGGTGCGAGGACGCGGAGCAGTGTACGGAAAAGTCGGAGCGGCGCGCCGAGCGATCGGCACGCGAGCACGCGGGTGTTTTGGCGCGGGTCACGAACGAGTTACAGGAGGCGAAGGAACTCGCCAGGTCACTGGCGGAGACGCTTGAACGCGAACGAGAGGAACGAATTACAGAGCGACGCCTCGCGGATGAAAATCGAAACAGGTCCGAAGAAGTTCTCCGCCGCAAGGCTGGCCAGAGCTCCGAACACGCCGCGGCTTTGGACAGGACGCTCGCCGCGACCCGGGCTGAGCTCGATGACGTACGCGGGTCCCTCACGGCGCACCTGTTGACTGAGGAACGGAGGGTCAACGCCGACGCGATGTTTTCCGCGTACGCCGCCAAGCGTCGCCTCCGCCGTTGGCTCGAACACGCCAAGGTGGCCAAACACGGCCGTGCCTTGCGTCTCACGTGCTTCCGCAGGGCTGGTGCGTACGCATTGATGACCTGGTCCGTGCGGGCGAAGACGCAGGTACGTGCGCGTTTGATCCTGGCGAGGTGGTACAGGAAGAATGCGGTGGCGGCGTTGAGGGCGTGGCGGCTCGGCGCGTTGGTCAGCGCGGTTGGTTCGTGCCTTAACCGTCGCAGAGCGCTGCGTCAGTGGCGCGCCAACGCGACGGTTCACAAGGTCCAACGGCTGACGCGGGAGGAAGCGGACGCGAGGGCTGAATTTGAACGCGCGGAGGACGAGGCGAGGAAGCAAATCGAGGAGGAAGAAAACGCGGCTCGAATCGAGGCTGAGCGATTAACGCACAAGAAGAACCTCGGGGACTACGCCGACGCGGTACTCGCCGCGTCATCCCCCGCGCTTCGCAACGCGCGTAAGCTCGCGACGTTACACAAGTGCATGTCCACGTGGCGCATCGCCGTGATCAGGTCGCAGCGACAGCGGCTGGACGAGCTCGCCGGGACCTGCGACGATTTGGCGGCCGCCGCGGAGGACGCCGCCGCCGCCGCCGCGGGCGTCGAGCACAAGAACGCCGAACTCGGTGACGCCGCCGAAGCGCTGCGCGAGCGGTGCATCCAGGCGGAGCAGCGCGCGGAGGAGTTCGAACGCGCGGCGAGCGTCGAAAGCGCCGAACGGAAGGCGATGGAGGAGGAGTTGGATCGGGCGCGGGACCGCGCGACGTTGTCAGAGCGACGCGCCGCGAACATCGGAGCCGCCAAGGAGATGGAGACACGAAGCGCGGAGGCTGCGGCGACGGCGGCGACGGGCGAGGCTGCGTCATGGCGCGCGGCGGCGGAGGTTGGCGAGCGCGGCATCATCGCCGCGGCTGAGGCGCTGCAGGAGTGGGCCGAAGAGATTGAGCGCGAGGCGGCCCGGACGCGATCGCCCCGGAAGGGACTCGGAACGCCGAAGATGTCCCCGAAGAAGCTGGGGCTCCTCGCCTCGCCGCTGAGCTCCTCGCTCAAGTCGCCGCACTCTATGTCGCCGTCGAACCCCGTCGCGTTCCTGCGCAGGGTGGACGGGTCACCCGGGCTGGCGCCGGAGGAGGAAGCGAGGCTTCACTCCAGGTTGGAGCACCTGCCCGTCAGGGCGCGGGGACTGCACGAGACTTTACGCGGCGCCATCCGGGAGGCGAGGGCGCTACGGGAGGAGGCTGCGGAAAAGAGCCGAGGCGGTGCGGGGGTGAAAGGGAGCCTCACGCCGGTACAGGAGGCCCCCGCCGGCGAGGAGAAGTGAACAAACGATTCTTTTCGACGCTGGGCTCAGTTTTATTAATTAGCAACTCTAAACCCTTCTAAGCACACGCGGGCACCCCGCCCGCCCGCTCAACCCCTTCCCCTCCGGAGAAACAAACCACCGGGCACCGCCGTCACCCGGAAACAAATATTCATCATAAGGCTCTCACAACCCTTTGTTCACCCTTACTCGTCACTAGACGCCGCGTAAAGTTTAATTAATTCGCCGATAATCCACCCGACTCTTTGATCTTCATCTCGACGCGGTCCAGCTTGGACTGGGTGCCGCACACCGGGCACTTGTAGTCCATGCTCGTCGCGGGCTCCTCGCCGCCGAAGAACTGCTTGATGGGCTCCTCGCAGCAAGGGCACTGGCCAGTCACGACGGTCGCGTTCTGCAGGTTGGTGTAGTTGACAATCATGGAGGTGAGACCGAGCGCGATGGTAGCGGCAAACCCGAGCCCCGCGGCTGGGGGCACGTCCACGCCGAAGATGGACGCTCCGAGGTACGGGACGATGCCGATGAGCGAGGGCACGATGGCGAGCGCGGTGTACATCTTGGTCACCGTGCCAGAGTCCGCGATGAGGTCGGTGGATGTGTTGGAGAGGGTGCACGTGGCGCCTCGGAGTCCGACGTCGATGGAGAGCTTGGCCATTTCGTCTCGGAGCTGCTCAAACTGCGCGGGCTCGAGGAGCTGCTGTCCTTTGGTGTAGAGGAGGAGCGCGGTGACGTCGTCGCGCTTGCCGGCGGCCCGTACCTTGCGCTTGAGCTCTTCGTACTCCTGGTCGGTGACCTTGGCTTCGCCGCGCGCGTACGAGATGGCAGCCTCCACGAACTGCACCTCGTACCTGCGGAGGGTCGGGAAGCCCGATCCTTGCCAGTTGAGCTCGTCCCGCAGGCGATCGTACTGCTCGTCGGTGAGGGTGAAGTCGCCGCCGTTGTAGTAGTTCCAGAGCGAGTCGATGTACATCATCTCGAGGTCCGCGAGGGAGCATGACGCGGGGTCGTCGATGGAGCAGGACAGCGAGACGGAGGCGTTGGGGGAGATTTCCTCGGGGACGCTGCGAAGGGCGATGGAGGCGCCGCGAGCAGCGCGCGCGGCGCGGCGAGCCGTACCCGCGGGCTTGGCGGAGGCGAGGGTGATAACCCTGCGGTTGATCGATGAAGGGTTGTCGAGCGGTCAGTGGACGGGGTTCACGGATGGGACGCGCGAAGAGGGGCGCCGGAGGGACCCGCCCCTTCCGCGATCTGTCACAAGGCCGCACTGGATAAAAAGAAATTTTAGGGTGGGGCCGGCTGGGGCCCCGGGCGCCCGCGCCGTGCCGGGGGGTGTGCGTATCGCGCGCGCACCTGGTGACGGTCATGGCGGCGGCCATGGCGTGGGTTCGGGCGTGAACCGACGTGTGCGGAGCTCGCAGTGTGCCGAACAGTCACCCGCCGCGGTCGAACCAAGGGGCCACGGACCGTTGCAAAGCCTCGAACTGACCAAGAGTTATCTCAGCCTCTATTTCGACCGTGACCAATCATGAGTAGCAGGACCGACGTTTCGAAATGTCAACGCGTGAACAGTCTGCAAAAAGTGGAAATGAAACATCGACGGCATTTTCTGGGTTCACGAACCGCGGCGGCACGTGTTTTCCACGCGCCCGAGGTTCGACACGGTCGGGTTCGCGCTTTCGTGGTCACCTCCAGAAGATCCACCCTCTTCATTGCGTCGGGGGAGCCCCTGTGGGAGGAGCGTAGGATTCACGCGTACACGATCTCACGCGACCACCATGGACCTCGGCAAGTTGTGGACCGCGGTGCAGGAGACCGCCGCGGACATCGCGGCGAAGGCTGAGGAGACGGCGGTCGCGGCGGCCAAGGCGGTGGAGGAAACCACCGCCGAGATCGCCTCGTCCGAGACAGCCTCTTACGTATCGCAGCAGTTCGCCATGCTGCAGAGCGACGCGAGCTTCACGTTCGCGGAACTTCGCGCCAACACCATCACGGAGGCTAACCGCGGCGAGCGGCTCATCCTGCTCAAGAAGGAGGAAGCCGAGCGACGCGCCCGAATCGACACCACCGCGGACGTCGACACCGAACTCTACGGCGTCAACGTCGACTTCGAGTGCTTCGTTCGAGACCTCACCGAACGATCCTTCCTGGATTACCCCGTCGAGGACGACGATGTAGGGATGGACGAGACGTGGACGATGGATGAGTTTCAACGGGACCACACCGAGGCGTGCATGGCGGTCGTACCCGAACTCGCCACGCTGCGATTCGCGCTCACGCGGGACCCGTCGCACCGCCTGCTGGACAAACCTGGGGAGGACAAGACGCTGTGGCCCGAGTCGCGGTTCTGGCGCACGTACTTTCGCATGTGCGGGTGGAGGCTGGCGATGGCGGAGGCGTCGTTCAGGGCGCGGCAGGAGATGAAGGCGCGAGGGATCGAGGTGGATGATGGGGACTTTTTCCCCATCGATGATCCTAGCAGGGACGAGATGGAGGCGATGGGGTTTAAGATCACGGATGAGATGCTGGACATGGCGGCGGATCTCATCGCCGGGGACATCGAGGAGATCCAGGGCGAGGAGGGCGAGAAGGAACGGGAGCGGAAGGAGAAGGAGAAGGAGAAGAAGGCTGAGTGGATCAAGAACAGGAAAGATTGGAAAACGGGAGGAAGGGGCGGGGGCCGAGGGGACTCATCGCCCGGGAAGAGTGGGGGCGCGGACGCGTCGGAGAGCGACGGTGATTCCGTTCGCGCGGACTCGCCGGCTCCAAAGGATGAATCCCTAGCCGACAGCGAGGGCTCGGGGGTGCTGGTGGAGGCGATGGACAAGCTCTGAGTGTAGAAGTGCTAAAATGTTGTTTTCCAAATCCGCTATCGACGTATTAGGGCAATGCCGTCCTCCCGTTCGTGTGTTTTGTACTATCCGTGATTCATCTCAAGTGGTTCATACTCACGAATCATTGCTTGGGAGGCATCTGGTTCTGGTACGGGTCCTGCGACATCTGCGGCGGCCACTGCCCGCCCGCCATGGTCCCCGGCGGCGGCTGCATGTAATACATCCCCGGGTTGTACGGCACAGCCGGCACCGCCCCCGCTTGGCCCGCGCCGCCCTGGCCGTCACCTCCGCCGGGTGCACCCAGCGCCACGGCCGCGGGGGGCGCCCGTGGAACGTTCATGCCGTCCTCCTTGAAGTCATCACGCGGGACGATGTCGACGAGAAAGTCGAAGATGTCCGTCTTGGTGATGGCGGCGGCGATGTCGTTGCGCTGGAGCGTCCGTCTCTTGTTCTCCTCGCTGTGGATCCACGAACGGAGTGTGAGCTCCAGGATGAACATCTCGCACGCCTTGGCGAACAGCACCGGCGCCTCCGACGATATCATCCGGACGTCCTCGTCGGACTTCATGATCTTCTTGATCCTCGCCAGCGGGAGCTGGTGGTTCTTGAAGTCGCCGCCGCTCTCAATCTCCTGCATCTGCTGCTGCCAGAACATGCGGAGCTGCTGCTGGTGCTGCTGGTTGACGTGATGCGACTGCATGTGGTACGCCTGGATCTGCGCCTGCTGCAGCTGCGCCGCCCTCGCCTGCTGCTGCCACTGCTGCTGCGCGTTGGGGTCGCCGGGGTGGGGCGCGGCTTGCGAAAACTGCTGACCGTAGGGCTGCCCGTAGATCATGGACATGCCCGCGGGTGCCTGCACGTGGCCGCCGGGGGGACCGCCCTGGCCGCCCTGGCCCTGTCCTTGCTGCATGCTGACGTCTTTTGTTTTATCGAGTCTCTTTCGCGCGGGTCCGTGAGTTCACTTCACTTCACGTGTGGGTCGAGAGCCGCAGATCGAATTCACCTAAAGGGATGAATGAATGATGGATAGAAAGACGGGGTCAGTGGATGAACGTCGGTGGATGCGCGAGACGCGACTCTAGCGGGCGTTTCGGAGGATGCCACGGCTGGTAAACGGGTTTAACCCTCGGGTCGATCCGCGGGGAACGGGACATCCGTCGTGGGGAACCGTCGGGGGACGGGGGTCCCGCCAAAGGGCGGAAATTACCCTCCCCCGTGTTCGACTCATCCCTCGAGACGACGGACCCTCACGCGGTGCGTGGGCGGGGGCGCGACGCGGCCCGATCGCGCGATTCCACGCGATGCGGGGCCGGATGTCATCGCCGCTCGGCGTTCCCGACGATCGGCGCGAACGAAATCGTCGCCCCTCGATCCCGACGCGCTTGCCCGTTGAAGCCGCCCAATCATCCCCCCCGAGCCTCTTCTGGGAAAAGAAATAAATTTGCCGGCCAATCGGGCAATCCGACGGCGGCCGCGGGGCGACGTGTGGGTCATGACTCACCGATGCGATGCCAACGGCGGACGACAACGTCTGTCGTCGCTTCTTCGCGACCTTACACGAGGGATGCGCGCGGTCGTCGCGTGTGCGGTACTGCCGCGGACGGAGTCCGCTGCTTCATTCAAAACCGGGTCGGGGCCCTACTCCTACAGCTATTTCACCCCTGCCGAGTCACGGTTCACACACGGGGCCGGTCTATAAACCCAAAAAGTACACGCCGTTCGGCCCGACGGGGGGCGCATCACCTCGGTTGGCGAATTAACATCGAAATTTCACCAAAGCAAGCCCTCTCCTACGTCCACAATTCATACTTTTCGCCGATATGATTGGCTGTCGGGTGCAATTTCTTGGGTTCAGCCAATGACACCAAACCTCGATCCGAATGCGGCCCTCTCCTTCAGTTTGGAACCTTATCACCTCCCTGCGCCTGAGACGGTCGCGTAACCCTATCGCAGATCTGGAGCCCCCATTTCCGTTGATCCTATCAGGACGTGCCCCAGTGGCACCTGCTTACTTGGGTGTTTGTTCACCGTCAGACTGAATCGCATAGGCGAGCGCATTTTTCGAGGCGTTTTGGCACTTTTGGCATTGAACGCGGCATTGCTCCCATGCGCGCGGATGGGGGGCGGGCGGACGCGGCGGCGTCTGGTCGGCGTCGCCGCTGTCGTCATACTGACCGTGTTGTCGTGCGCGTGGTCCGTCGCGCGCGGTGGCGTCGGCGGGAACGGACCGGGACGCGCGCGCGTCGGCGGGGACGGTAGCGAAAACGCACCGGTCTCCGATGGAGCGATCGCGCGAAAAGAGGACGGGTGGGACGGGTGGGACGGGGAGGCAGGCCACGCGCCGCTCGTTGGTGAACGTCGGCGGCGGCGGCTGGATGAGGGCGTCGCTCGGTCCGAACGCGTCGCGTCGAACCCCGCGTGGCAGGCGCTCACACGGCAGGCCACGCTGCGGGACGATCCGGAGAGCTGCGCGGGGGTGTGCGGGCTGTGTACCTCGTCGTGCTGCTGCGATCGAGACTGCCGCGCGGTGGGTGACTGCTGCGGTGACTTCGAGGACGTCGGGGTGTGCCAGGCGCAGAAGGACGAGGGTGGTGGGAGCGTGGGGGACGGAACACCGCCGCCGTCCGCCCCGGTGGGCGAGGTGACGACGCCCCCACCGGCGCCGGGGGTACCGGGGTCACCAGAGTTACCTCCGGCGATGCCGTCCACGCCCAGGCCCCCGGGCCAACCCCCGCCGGTCATCCGTCCCCCGCCGCCGTCACCCCCGCCGCCGTCACCCCCGCCGCCGTCACCTCCTCCGCGCTTCATTCCCCCGTTCACGCGTCCACCGCCGTTTACTTACTCTCCCCCGTTTGCGGCCTCGTCGAGCGACCCGCCCCCGCCGCCGCCGCGGGCGACCGCGCCGCCGTCAACCGTCACGGCTCTGGCGGACCCGCGCGGGGTGTGGCACTCCGATGTGTCCCCGCCCCCGCCGTGGTACCCGACGCTCCCGCCCGCGCCGTTCCCGCCGCTCCCCGGTGTTCCGCCGTTCCCGCTCTTCCTGTACACCAAGTTGCAGGCGGTGCCGCGGTGCGTCCGTTTATTCTAATTACCGTATGGGCAACTAGACTGACACGTGTGTTTTGTTTACAGGTGCTCTCCATTTTGTGACACCCGAGCGCCGCCGCCGAGCCTCCCCAAAGGGGACAGGCTGTGGCAGCTGCGTGCGGCGGAGGGTATAAAGGACCAGTGGCTGCAGATGGTTGATTTGGCGCAGATCCAGGTCGGTGGTTCGCACGGCACGAGTGGCGAGATGTGGCAGTACAAAGGGGCATACCAGGAGGCGTGGCTGACCGAGGGCGAGTCGGAAGCTCGCGGGTTGGCGGGGGTCGTGCCCAATGAACTGCGCCGGTCGAGTAGTCGGCTGCGGCGGCGGCGACGGGACGCGGTGAAGAAGTGAGTAGTGTTAGGTGACGTAGTTAGCGGGTGGTGAGTGAGATTATTGAGATGTTTTCCCTTTCGTTGTTATCGATTGAATAATCCAATCGGCTGATTAATCACTGAGCCGACCAACCGGAGCCGACGACGGAACGAACTCCTCGTATCACGCGTGCCCCGGGCTGTCGCGCCCGCCGCCCCGTCCGCTCCTACCCCGCCTACCACCGCGCACCCCCCTCGCGCGCGACCCAACACCGTCCATCGGTCCCTCATCGTCGGCGTTGACGTCGCTGATGGGCGGCGGCGATCCCGGCGGCGGCGCGGGAGCCGGGACCCCGACCCCCCTCGGGGCACCCGGGGGCAGCCCCGGGGGAACCGGCGGCTGCGTCGAGCCCATCCCGGACGCGTACGGGTTAGGACCGGGTACCCCTCGAGGCGGCATGCGCGGGGGGGCGCGCGTGACCCTGCCCCCGCCGCCCCCGGTGTCCAGCGCGCGAAGCGCCGCAGTCGCCGCCGCCGCCGCGGCGGCGACAGCCGACGCGTCCGCCCCTTGGCCGTATCCAACACCGCCGGGACCCCCTTGTTGCCCGCCACCGCCGCTCCCCGTGGACCACATACCTCCGCCGTAGCCCATGCCGAGCCCCGCGGTCGGGTACCCCCCGGGCTGGACACCGTACGGGGACGGAGCGGCCACCGGGACCGAACCGGGGTAGCCGGCTCCGTAGCCACCGTAAGCTCCCGCGTATTGTGCCTGCTGCCCGTACGTCCGTGTCAACTGCTCCGCATGCTGATACATGTTGTTCTGCTGCTGCGCGGCGTACGCAACAGCCTGCGAGTGCGCCCACGTCGCCTGCGCCTGCGCCGCCTGAGCGGCGTAGCCACCGCCGAGGACGCCGCCGAGGTCGGCGGGTAAAGCGACCGCCGGGTCGGTGGCGTTACCGGGGAGCCCCGCCAGTCTCGGGCCCGGGATGGTCCCCGCGGACCGCTGTTTGTGGCCGAGCATGTCGGTGGACGCGGACCTCTGAATCTCCGCGATCGCCCCGCCGAACGCGACGCCGGCCAACGCGCCGCCGTGGTAGGCGACGGCGGCGACCTCCGCGCCACCCTCGGGAATTGCAGCGTTCCCCGCGGCTGCTCTGGCGGCGCGTCGCTCCTCCGCCTCACGGACCCGCCGACCGCCGCGCTTCTTACGGGCGTTCAGGTCGCCGGGGATACCCGCGCCGGTAAGTGAGGGACCCGCGATGTCGCCGTCAGCGTCGCCGTCCGTGTCGCCGTCTGAGTCGCGCTCGTCGTCGTCGCCGCCGTCGCCACCCCAACCCTTCCATCCGGCGCCCGACTCCCCCGCGTTCGACGCGCCTTCCTTCGACGCGCCTTCCTTGCCCGCCGCCGACCGGTCCACGAGCGCGGATGCCCCGCCGAGGACCTTCAGGCCGCCCGTCGCGGCCCACTCGCCGGGACCGGGCTTGGCGTCGGGCGTGTCGCCACCGCCCCCCGATCCCGCCGTACCCGGGTTCTCCTCCATCCTCCGACGTTCCGCCCGCTCCGCCTCTTGCTCCGCGGCGACGCGCTCCAGCTCAGCCTGGAACGCGTCCCGACTCGACGTGACCTCTTTCGCCGCCTTTTCCTTCTCGGAAACCTTCGATCCCGGGCCGACAGAGGGCGAACCGGGCGGTTTCAGCCCGCCGGGGAGACCGCGGCGGGGACGGGGGGGTGAAAACTGATCCGTCGAGCGGCCCGGGATCGGTATGTCGTCATCGCCCATGTCGTCGAACGTACGTCGCCCGTGGGTACCGCCGTGATCGATACGGTCGTCATACGTACGTCGCCCGTGGTCTCTGCGGTCTCTGGGTCCCCCGCCGCGTTCGTCAGAGTCGAAGGAGCGGCGGTTGTCACCGGAGCCCCGTCGATCGATGCCGAATTCGTCCCTCCCTCCGCGTCCACCGAACCCGTCTTTACCTCGGTACTCACCCCGGTGTCCACCTCCGTGATCATTCCGTTGGGTTCCACCAGGTCCGCGGTCACCTCTGCGATCGTCCCCAGCCGTACGGTGATGCCCCCCATGTGCTCTGTCGTGTCCTCTGTGCGGCGGCGCCGGGTAATCATGATCGTCGTCGTCGTCGCTGAAAGGATTGGGCTCATCGTAACGGTCGTAACGGCCGTGCCCTCCGTCGCCACCCTGGTTCCTGGGATGCGGGAACCGGCCTCCGTTGTTCTGGTTGCGATCGTGCCCCCCCCCGTGGTGTCCGCGCTCGCGGCCCCAGCCGTCTCGGTCCGTCGCATTACCTCCCGGGCCCCGGCGATTATTTTGTGACTTGTCCCCGTCGCCGCGGCGCTCGTCGTAACGGTCGTAACGGCCGTGCCCTCCGCCGCCGCCCGGCCCGCGTTCGTCCTCGTCCCAACGCGAGTGGTGCCTGCTGTAGTCCCTGTCGTCGCCGGCGCCGTTGTTCGGGTTCGGTCCGTCGGCGTCTCCGAGGGTGGGGTAATCGCGCGAGTCCAGTCTTCGTTCGCCGCGGAGGCGCGACGCCGTCTCGTCTCCGAGGAGGAGGTTATGCGACGCCCCCGGCGGCATGTGTCGGCCTTGGTCGGCTCCCGGGGGTGAGTGCGATTGATCTCCGGCGTCGTTATGGGTTTGTGGCGCGTGGCCCGCGCCCGACGCCCAGGAGGCTCCCGCCTGATGGAGCGCCCGCCTCGCCTCGTCGGTCTGCGCGGGTCCTTGCGCGGGTCCCTTGTCGTCGCCGGGTTTCTTGTTGTTCCATCCTCCCGGGATGTTACTCGGGACCAGCTGCGCGTTCGGATCGTTCCCGGCGTGCTCCTGGGATGCGAGAAAGCGCGTTGGGTCAGAGACGGGCGGCTTCCGGCGGTGGGCGACGCGTTCCGGGATTCTTTGTTACGGGAAAAGTTGGTTAGGGCACGCCATCATCGGCGACGTTCGGTGGGTCCGAGGCGCACCTTCTTCATCGAGGGAAGGTTCACGGGCTTCGGGACCGACAGCTTCATCGCGGTGGCCATCGTTCGGTTCTTATTCTGCGGGATATGGTAGATCGAGGAGCGTCAGATGGTGCTCGGGACGGAGGTAAAACCTATCGCGGGAATTGCAATCGCTAACGCGGGGCGAGTTCAGCATGTGTCGAAGATGAGACCGGTCCCCGGCGGGGCCGCACCTTGTCCCTTCCGAGCATCGTCATGGCTCCGCGGCCGCCTCTGCCGTATCCACGGCCGCCGCCATCCCTGTCTCCGAACCGGCCGCCTCCGGAGTTGCCGAACGGCATACCGCCCGGCGCGTCGCGTCCGAGCTTTGTGCGGCACCGGACCGGGTGAGTCACGCTCCAACATCGTCTTGTGAGCCTCGACTCGCGCTCGGAGTCTCACACCGGAGTTGGCACCCCTTTCCTTGGAGGAGGAGAGGGGGATGCTGATCGATGACGTCGCGCCGGTGGGCGACGACGGGGGACCGGGAGGCGGGGAAACACGCGGAGGCGACGGCGGGGCGGATACGAAGGCGAATCGCGCGCCGCCGAACGCCGACGGGGCGGGCACGAGCGGCGCGCCCCATAGATTTGAAAAGATCCCGACGAAGGGCGACGGGCGGATGATCAAGCGGCACCCTTGGAAGACCGCGTGGTCGACGGGCCATTGGCGCAGGCCCCCACCGTCATTCCCCCAGCCCGCTCCGTCCATGTCGCTACCCACGGACGAAGAACGCCACCAGGGTGCCACGATGGAAGATGAGGACGCAGACTCGGAGGAGGTGCCAGCCGTGGCATCCCCCCGAGAGCCATCCCCCGAACCCTCGCCCTCGCCCGCGTCCCTCGCGGGCAGGCTCGCCGCGCGAAGGCGACGACGGCTCGAGGAATCAGACTCGGAGCCCCTGGTGCAGACGTTCGAACCCGAATCCGACGACGGCGACTCGGACGACGACTCCATGAACGACTCGGATCTCGAGCTGGCCAACGCGGGGCTGAATCTGAACGCGCCGCCGCCGCCCGGCACCCAGGCGGAGACGGCGTCGCAACACCGACGGAAGCGGCGGCGGCGGATCTCGAGGATCACGCACGTCGAACCCACGTTCGAGGTTGAAAAGCCCGCGGAGGAAGAGGCGGAGCCGGAAGAGGAGGCGCCCGAGCCCGAGCCCGAGCCGGAGGCTTCGCAGCTGTCCGTGGAGCCGCTCCCGCCTCCCCCGATGGCGACGATGGACGACGACGACGACGATGAGCCCGTACCCGACTCGGACGTCGAACAGGTCGACGACACCCCGCCGGTCCCGCTCAGCCCTGTACCCGGGCTCGGCACCCAGGCGTCGCCGCTCGACCTCACAGACGACGCGGACGCCGACGACGCTGATGCGTCACCGGACGATGCCGAACGGGTCCCGGGCGACGTCCCATCGTCTCCCGCGTTGGATGCCCGTTCATCGCCCGCCGATTCGGACCTTTGGTCGTGCGTAGCCTGTACGTTCCTGAACAAGCGGGAGGCGGACAAATGCGAGATTTGCGAGCGGAGCAGGCCGACGCCGGCGCCGGCGCGGGTGGACCCGATTGAGGCCGGCCCGATCGAAACGACGCGATTGAAAGCCTCGCGTTCGCAGCCGTCGCCCACGCCGGGCCATCGGGGGACCGCTGGAAAACAGGTGGGCGGGAACGGGAGAAGGAGGAGGTTGGTGGACAGCGACGAGGACGATGAGCCCGACGAGCCGGCGGCGGCGAGAAGACCCGCTTCGACATCCTCGGGACGGCGGCGGGCGTCGAGGTCCATCGACGGCGGCGGGACGGTTGGCGGTCGACGCGTGCGTGCCTCGCAGATGCCCCGCGCGACAACGATAACACCGCGGTCATCGGGTGGACGCGGGCCGACGCGCGGCGCCCTGCCCCTCGTCGACAGCGGCGGCGGCGGCGGGGGGAGAGACAAAAAGAACAAACCGCTCGAGGAGGAGAGCGACAATGACGACGAAGGCGACATCACACTCGTCTCCGACTCCGAGGATATCGATGAACCGCTCACCCTCTCACCAGAGGACGAGGTGGAGACGGACTCGGATGATCCGGACGCGGATGACCCGTACGCGCGCGGCCTGCCCACCCCGCGGACCGCGCCTCGACCTCGCAAACCGTCCCCAAAGCGCCCGCGGTACAACGACGTGGGCGAACGGATCGACTCGGGTGACGACGACGACGAGAGCGACTTTGAGGGATACGACGATGACATGTTCGAACACGCGACTCGCGGCGGCGGGGGCGGGGGCGGTGGCGGCGGTGCGGGCGGGTCGAGCGGCGGGGGTAAAGGCCGGTGGTTCACCAAGAACGGCCGGCGGGTGTACAAGGTTGGTAACCGGGAGTTTAGCGGTGGAGCCGCGATGGCGAGGTACCGGCAGGATTCCGTCGGTGGCGCGAGTGGGGCGTCCGGGGGAACGACGACGACGCGAAGGCGGAAGACGACGCGGAAGAAGAAGAGGAAGACGACGAAGAGGAAGACGACGAAGAAGGCGGCGCCCCGACGCCGAGCCGCCGCTTGACGACGATGTTTTTAGAATTTAGAGCTACAATGGATTGAAACCACGCGTTGGCTAGTGACTACGATGGACCCGCGTCCCCCTTCCTTTCCCCCCCCGACCCCAGACTCAGTCCTGGCGCTCCAGGGTGTTGTAGTTGAGGAGTTTCTCGATGAGATCGACGTGGCACATGAGCATGCGTCGGCAGCAGTACCTGTGCAGATCCAGCGCGTCGAGGGCGTCGCGCTCGGTGTAGTCCGCCTGGAGTAGGTCCAGGTAGGTGTCCCACTTGTTCCCGATCACCTGCGTGTCGTGGATGGGATGTACACTCGTCAGCGGCGGCGGTGGAGTGGCGCGAGCTTGCGGCGGGTGGGTGAGACGCCGCGCGTGGGGCGGGGCGCCGGGGCGCTAGGGCAAAAGGGTGAAAACGCGGGCCCGATTTCCCCGCCCTCGGGGATTTTCCCTCCTCGCGACGGGGCGGGAAGGTCGGGGCGGCGCGCTGAGGGATCCCGGGGTCGCGTCGGTGACGTACCTTGCCGCACGTGAAGCATCGCACGGGGATGATCATCTTGACGACCGAAGTTGACGACGACGCGGTGTGCGTCGGTCAGGCGATCGAGTGTGTGCCCTAGCCGCCACACCGGAAACTCAGTCACGCGAAGCGGGCTATCGGCGCTCGTCGCGTCCCAGTCAGCGGGTGAATCAATCGTGGCAACCACCTCCGCCACTCGGGAGGTGCGCCGTCGATGTCGGACGTGTTGGGTGGGGGCTGGGAGCGCCGGGACGATGGCGCATGGATCCCTCGAAGCGAGCGCGCGCACCTGAAGCGGCGGCTGCGGGGCGCGCTCGACGCGTCGCGGCCCCATTTCCGCGCCGAGCGAACCGCCGACGGCGCGAAGAAGGGCGCGAAGAGGGGTGTCGAGGAGGTGCGTCTCCCGCCAGATTCCCCGAGCCTTCGCGATGCCTGCGTGGACGCATGGCGGGGCTTCGGCCTCACCGATCCCTCCCAGACGCGGACGCTGCGTCGGCGCGCGGAGCAGACGCTGGACATCGCGCGGCGGCAGGCGACGGGCGACGCGTTACACCAAGTCACGTTTCTGACGTTCAAGCTGGCGCTCCATCGCGTCGCCGCGCGGCACGTCGCGGGGCTGCGGCTGCAGCTCGCGGATGCACGCGTCGCGCGGGGTGACGAACGCGGTGCCCTCCACGAGTACAAGCGAGCACTCACCGAGGAGCGCGCGGGGTGGGCGCGAACGGGACGGCTCGAATGGGCCCCAGCTGCGTCGCTCCTCAACGCCGCTCGGCTCACCCGCCTTCGAGCCAAGGACCAGGCGGACCTCGACGACGCCGAGCGGCTTCTCCGCGCGGCGTACGGATCCGAGGCTGCCGGGTCCTATGACCAGGAGGCTGCCGCGGAGGACCCCGCCCAGGAGAACGCCACGGAAGGCACGCGAAGGGCCGCCCGGCACGATCTCTGCGTGCTCCTGTGCCAGAGCGATTACCGCGGCGACGACGCGGCTGACGCGCTGACGTCGATGGGGTACAGGTACAGGCTCTCCGAGGATGTCCTCCGGTACGATTTAAACTACGGCGTCGTGAACGTCCCGAGGAGTTTAAAGAGAAGGGAGAAGGCGATGGAGACGCACGGGAAGTACGTCCGGGTGTTCGACGGAGCGATGCCGGCTCCGGCGTTGCATCACCTGCGGAGCGTGGTGAGTTCTCTTTCATTTACGCTTTTATTTCCGTACCTGTATGGGCAATTGTTATGACGGCGTGTTTTGTTCATCATTACAGTTTTGCGCCGAGAGTAAATTTTGGCACCAGCACGGGTACCACGAGCCCGGCTGCGGTTTCTTCAGCTACGCTCACAAACTCCCGCCGTGGAACTCCGACGACGCGGGCGATACCCACCCGCTTAAGAGCACCATGGACGCGGTCGTGCGTCACGTCTGGCGCGTCGCCGCCCACGCGTTTCCCAAGGCGAAGGATGCCACCGCGGCGGAGTGGTGGGCGCATTGCAGGCCGCACGGGAGCGGTCACCAGATGCATTTCGACAGCGACGACGAGGGTATGGGCGGGGTGATTCGTCACCCGATATGCAGCGCGATCGTGTTCGTCACCGGGGGCGTGGGCGGGCCGACGCTGGTGACGGACCAGACGTCGGCGTCCAAGAGGCTGGCGCGGCGAGGGTGGCTGGTCGAGCCCGTCGGAGGGAGGGTCGCGGTGTTCGACGGTAGGTACCTCCACGGCGTGATACCGGGTCGCGGTGCGGCGCCGCGGCTCCCGCGCGACCACCCCGCGCGCGTCGCGGGGTTCACGCCGTCCACGAGCGACCGCGACGCGCGGCGGATCACGCTGATGGTGGCGTTCTGGGACGACGTCAAGACTCGGCCGGGGGGCGACGGTGAGTTTCTTTCTACTCTTATTTTCGTATTGGAAATTTGACTGACGTGACGGCGTGTTTTGTTCATCACAGGCTCGGACCCGAACGCGTCGTTCCCGAAGGGAAGTTCGCGGCCCTTCCCGAACCCGAAGACCTACCTCGGGGACAGGAGCAGGTCGAAGGGTACGGACTGGCCGGAGCTGTTCCACGCGCGGCATCTCACGTCGATGGCGGAGCTCGTGTCCGAGGACGCCAGGGCTTTGGGCGGGGACGATTTAGTGGAGGGTGACGGGGGTGAAGGGAAGACCTCGTCGCCTTGGGTGGAGTCGTGCGCGGCTTCGGTGGACAAGGTGTGGCAGGACGTGGACGAGGTGGCGAACGACAAGTGTTTCCCGTCGTTGGCGCTGGAGAAGATCAGCTCCGTGCCTCCGTACGACAGGTGCTTCATGTACTGATTGATGATGGATGTGTTAATTATTCAGAGAACAAAATAGTGCGACTGAAAGCGCTGTCGTGATCGAGCCAAAAACTCGGCATGTCCCACTCGTCCTGGGCTTTTTCACCGTTCACAGACCAGGGCTTTGTTACCGTTACACTGGGCGTTCTTTTTTGAATCAATAGACTGGACGTGATTTGGGACCCATTTTGCACAGCTGGCAACACGAGATTGGTGGCCTCAAAAAAATGTGGCCATCAAAAGAACCAGGACCAGATTCAAATGCGATTTTTCTCCCGAGTGATCCTCTACTTCTCACTGTTTACCCATATGTCAGCCGCCTTTTCGCGCGGTCGCGCCTCCGGAATATCAAACTCGTCAAAAGCCTTCGATCGCGCACCACCGCCCCATTCCTAGACGCCAGCGTACACGCTACGCGACGCCAATAAACGGTGAGCACCTTAGATCTGCCATTATCAACGCGGCGCGCGTCTCACACGCGCGCGGATCCACCCCGAACCGAGTCCACGCGCCCCTCCACCGCGCCCGAAGGCGAAAGAAAAACGACGCTTCAAGGACCCCAAGCCCTTCTTCTCACCGACTGTGCTCCCGCCTTCTTTGCCCTCCAGGAACGAGTAACATGGCCTCCATGACGTCCTCCGCGGTCATGCCCGCTTCTCGCGTCGCCGGGTTCGCGCCCCGCCGCAACGCCAACGCGCGCGTCGTCCGCCGCGGCGCCGTCGCCCAGGCTGCCCGTGGTGAGTCCCCGCGAAAAATATCAGATGCAACAGATGCCACTCGTTTTTTACCGGCACGCGCTCGGGGCCCGAGAGGGCCAGATCCCGGCCACCGCGCGGGTCACCGGCGCGGCTGACGGGCTCATGAGGCCGCGATACCACCCGCTGACCCATCTACCGCGTCTCTGACCTCCCACATCCCATCTCCCGCTCCCCAAACAGACGGCCACGTTCACAAGGCTGCCGCCGCGCCTCCCGCGCCCGTGGCGCCCAAGTCCGCGGAAGCCATCGCCGACAACCTCGCGGCGCAGACCGTCAAGACCGGCGTCATGCCCATCGAGTTCGGCGTCGACGCCATGTACCGCGCCACCGCCGAGTCCGTCCAGGAGCAGCTCATGGAGAACTGGAACGCCACCTACAGGCACTTCCACGACGAGAACCCCAAGCAGGCGTACTACATCTCAATGGAGTTCCTCCAAGGCCGGGCGCTGACCAACGCCGTGGGTAACCTCGGCCTGACCGGCGAGTACTCCGACGCCCTCCGCACCCTCGGCTATTCGCTCGAGGACACCGCGGGGGTGGAGCGCAACATGGGACTCGGCAACGGCGGTCTCGGCCGCCTCGCCGCGTGCTTCCTCGACTCCATCGCCACGCTGGATCTCCCCGCGTGGGGCTACGGCCTCCGCTACAAGTACGGCCTGTTCAAGCAGGCCATCGAGGACGGCGTCCAGAAGGAGTACGCCGACGACTGGCTCGAGATTGGTAACCCGTGGGAGATGAAGAGGGAGACGCAGTACCCCATCGGCTTCTACGGAGAGGTCGTGGACGGTAAGTGGGTTCCGGGTGCGAACATCCGCGCCGTCGCTTACGACTCCCCCATCCCCGGCTACAAGACCAAGAACACCATCTCCCTCCGCCTGTGGGACGCCGAGGTGGCGCCCAAGGAGTTCGACCTCGCCTCCTTCAACGCGTGCGACTACGACAAGTCCATGAGGGAGACCAACCTGGCGTCCACGCTCTGCGCGGTGCTCTACCCCGGCGACGCCACCCGCGAGGGCAAGGCGCTCCGCCTCTCCCAGCAGTACATGCTCTGCTCGGCGTCCGTGCAGGACATCCTCGCTCGGTTCAAGGAGCGCGGTAACACCGACTGGTCCAAGCTCCCCGAGAAGGTTGCCATCCAGATGAACGACACCCACCCGACCCTCGCGTGCCCCGAGCTCATGCGCATCCTCATGGATCACGAGGGTATGGACTGGGACGCCGCCTGGGCGCTCACCACCAAGACGGTCGCCTACACCAACCACACCGTCATGCCCGAGGCGCTCGAGAAGTGGCCCCTCGAGCTCATGACCGAGCTCCTCCCCCGCCACGTCGAGATCATCAAGCGCATCGACGACGAGTTCATCGCCTCCGTCAAGGCGACCTACCCCAAGGCGTCCGCCGAGGAGCTCGCCGCCAAGATTGGCGCCATGCGCGTCCTCGAGAACTACATGACCCCCGCCGAGGAGCTCGCCGCCAAGGCTGCCGCCGCCGCCGCCAAGGCTGAGAAGCTCACCGCGCTCGCCGCCAAGGCTGCCGCGGGCGACGTCGTCGTCTCCGTCGAGGAGGAGGAGGAGTACTCCCCCCCCGCGCCCATGGTTCGCATGGCCAACCTCTGCTGCATCTCCGGCTTTGCCATCAACGGCGTCGCCGCGATCCACTCCGAGATTGTCCGCACCTTCACCTTCAAGGACTTCGCCGAGCTCTACCCCGAGAAGTTCCAGAACAAGACCAACGGCGTCACCCCCCGCCGCTGGCTCGCGTTCTGCAACCCGCAGCTCTCCGACGTCATCACCGAGGCCATCGGCACCGACGAGTGGGTCACCGACACCGCGCTCCTCGAGAAGCTCGGCCCCCTCGCCAAGGACAAGGAGCTCCAGGCCAAGTGGCGCGCCGCCAAGCAGGAGCGCAAGGCTCTCTGCGCCAAGATGGTCGAGGAGACCACCGGCGTCAAGGTGTCCACCGACGCCATGTTCGACATCCAGATTAAGCGCATCCACGAGTACAAGCGCCAGCTCCTCAACATCATGGGCATCATCCACAGGTACAACGAGATGAAGGCCATGACCCCCGAGGAGCGCGCCAACGTCACCCCCCGCGTCTGCCTCTTCGGCGGTAAGGCGTATGCCACCTACCTCCAGGCCAAGCGCATCGTCCGCCTGGTCACCGCCGTCGGCGAGGTTGTCAACAACGACCCCGAGATTGGCGACCTCCTCAAGGTTGTCTTCGTCCCCGACTACAACGTCTCCCTCGCCGAGACTCTCATTCCGGCCTCCGAGCTCTCCCAGCACATCTCCACCGCCGGTACCGAGGCGTCCGGAACCTCCAACATGAAGTTCCAGATGAACGGCTGCCTCATCATCGGCACCCTCGACGGCGCCAACGTCGAGATTCGCGAGTGCGTCGGCGAGGATAACTTTTTCCTCTTTGGCATCGAGGAGCCCGAGGTTGAGCCCGCCCGCGCGGAGCGCGCCGCCGGTAAGTTCACCCCGGATCCCCGCTTCACCGCCGTCATGGACACCATCAAGTCCGGCGCCTTTGGCAAGCCCGGCGAGTTCGACGAGCTCCTCTGGTCCCTCGAGGGCAACGACGGTTTCGGCCGCGGCGACTACTTCCTCGTCGCCAAGGATTTCCCCTCCTACGTCGACTGCCAGGATGAGGTGTCCGCGGCGTACAAGGACCAGGATGCGTGGACCGAGTCCTCCATCATCTCCACCGCCTTCTCCGGCAAGTTCAACTCGGACCGCACCATCGACCAGTACGCCACCGAGATCTGGGACATCAAGCCCCTCCCCGTGCCCTAAGCGCGAGGGAACTCGATGTGTGTGACCACGTAGACGTAAGCGAACTAGCTATCGTAGAACAAACAATTATTTGTGGTTGCCATCGGCGGTCGACGCCGTTGACTGGGTCGTGGCTCCCGCGTGTGGGCAACCGTGTGCATATTTTTTAACGCAGCGTTATTTTCAAGAACATAACACGAAGTCATGTCCGCTATCTAGCTATTCACACGTGTTCATCGAAAGAATAATAACATCACACAACCAGTCTCGACGCATTGAATGCATCCATGGAGGAAATCATTTTCAGATCTGGCACGGTTACACGGTGATGGCGTCCCGGACGGCGTCGTATGCGGCCACCATCCTGGTAGAGACCTCCGGGAGGGAATCCCCGAGCCTCACGAGGGAGTCCCTGAGCGGGGTGCACATCGAGGTCTCCTTGAGCATGCCCTTGCAACCGCCCCCGAACATTCCCGGCTTCTTTTTGCACTCGAGCGACTCCCCGCACCACCCGCATCCGTCCGTCGCGACGCAGGTCTTGCACGAGTCCGCCACCCCGCAGGGATCCGGCGCCGCCCCGGCCATCACCGGGCTGCAGACGAACATGAGCGCGATCAAGAGGAGGGCGATGAAGCGGGGCATCATGGCACCGCGTCGCTTCCTTTGACTCGGGGGCACGAGACAGTTTTCGGGTGAAAGTTTTTTAACGGCTCTGCTGACTGAAAAGTCGTGGGGCGTTCTTGAGTCGTAGACCCCCGAAATAACTCGAGAAACGACGGTTCGCGGCTCCCGGTGTAACCAACCCGAGTGTAAAGGCGGTGCCCAACAACGCGACGAGTTCACTTGGCGAGAGCGGAGACGGCGAATCCCTCACGAGTGCGGCCATGGCGGACCAGGAGGCCCACGAGGCGGCTCTGGAGGAGAAGGGTGAGTGCACGCACCTTCCGCACGATGTCCCCGCGCGATCCCGATCGTTGCAGCGGACCGATCGACGTCGCGGCGCCCGTCGCCGCGCGTTTTCCGGCCACTAACCCTATTCCGCCAATGATCCGAATCTCCTCCGGCCACGACAACGGGCGACGTCGCCTGACCACCTCCGTCCCTTCCCCCGTCCCTCCCGCAGCTCGCAAGTGGCAGCAGTTGAACGCCAAGCGCTATGGAATCTCGCGCAAGTTCGGCTACGTGGAGCCGGAGAAGCAGGAGATGCCCCCGGAGGTGCGCGCCCCCGCGTCGCGCATTGCGTGCGCCCCCGCCCCGAACCGCCTTTTCCCGCCGCGCGCGCGCATCGCCCGAGATCTACCGCCGAGACCACACGACTGACCCGTGACTTCGATTCCCCACCTCCCCATCCACCCAATAACAGCACGTGCGCAAGATCATCAAGGACCACGGCGACATGTCCTCGCGCAAGTTCCGCCACGACAAGCGGGTGTACCTCGGAGCGTTGAAATTCGTCCCTCACGCCGTGTTCAAGCTCCTGGAGAACATGCCAATGCCATGGGAGCAGGTTCGGCACTGCAAGGTGATCTACCACGTCACCGGCGCCATCACCTTCGTCAACGAGACCCCGAAGGTGATCGAGCCCGTGTACGTGGCGCAGTGGGCGACGATGTGGATCATGATGCGAAGGGAGAAGCGCGATCGCCGTCACTTCAAGCGCATGCGGTTCCCGCCGTTTGACGACGAGGAACCGCCGCTGGACTACGCCGATAACCTGTTGGACGTGGACCCGTTGGAGGCGATCGAGCTGGAGCTGGACGAGGACGAGGACAGCGCGGTGTACGAGTGGTTCTACGACCACAACCCGCTGAAGCACACCAAGTTCATCAACGGCGATTCCTACCGCAAGTGGCAGGTACCGCTACCCATCATGGCGACGCTGTACCGCCTCGCCGGTCAGCTCCTGTCGGACCTGACGGATAAGAACTACTTCTATCTCTTCGAGCAGAAGTCGTTCTTCACCGCCAAGGCTCTGAACATGTGCATCCCGGGCGGGCCCAAGTTTGAGCCACTGTACCGGGACATGGACAAGGCGGATGAGGACTGGAACGAATTCAACGACGTCAACAAGCTCATAATCCGATCCGCACTGCGCACCGAGTACAAGGTGGCGTTCCCGTACCTCTACAACAACAGGCCGCGGAAAGTCGCGGTGCCGCCGTACCACACACCGATGGTCATGTACATCAAGACGGAGGATCCGGATCTACCGGCGTATTACTACGACCCGCTCATTCACCCCATCGCGTCGTACAGGACCGAAGGTTGCGCCGCGAACAAATACGCGGCGACGATCGCAGAGGACGAGGAGGATGACTTTGAGTTACCGCAAGAGGCGGACGGCGCGCTACTTGCGAACGCGCCGTTGTACACGGACAACACGATGAACGGCGTGGCGTTGTGCTTCGCGCCTCGGCCGTTTCACATGAAGTCGGGTCGGATGCGACGGACGATCGACGTGCCGCTCGTCAACGGGTGGTTCCACGAGCACTGCCCGAGCGGGTACCCGGTGAAGGTGCGGGTGTCGTACCAGAAGCTGCTGAAGTGCTACGTGCTGAATCAGCTGCACAAGAAGCCGCCGAAGGGTTTAAAGCGAAAGAATCTGTTTAAAGCGCTGAAGAAGACAAAGTTTTTCCAGTGCACGGAGCTGGACTGGGTGGAGGCGGGTCTGCAGGTGTGCAGGCAGGGCTACAACATGCTCAACCTGCTCATACACCGCAAGAACCTCAACTACCTCCACCTGGACTACAACTTCAACCTAAAGCCGGTGAAGACGCTGACCACGAAGGAGAGGAAAAAATCGCGGTTCGGCAACGCCTTTCACCTGTGCCGAGAGATTTTACGTCTCACGAAGCTGGTGGTGGACGCGCACGTGCAGTTCCGGCTGGGCAACGTGGACGCGTTCCAGCTCGCGGACGGGCTGCAGTACATCTTCTCGCACGTCGGCCAGCTCACCGGTATGTACCGCTACAAGTACAGGCTCATGCGACAGATTCGCATGTGCAAGGACCTCAAGCACCTCGTCTACTACAGGTTCAACACCGGTCCGGTGGGCAAAGGCCCCGGCGTGGGGTTCTGGGCGCCCATGTGGCGCGTCTGGCTCTTCTTCCTCCGCGGCATCGTGCCCCTCCTGGAGCGTTGGCTCGGGAACCTGTTGGCCAGGCAGTTTGAGGGCCGGCACTCGAAGGGCGTGGCGAAGACGGTGACGAAGCAGCGGATCGAGTCGCACTTCGACCTCGAGCTTCGCGCCGCCGTGATGCACGACATCCTGGACATGATGCCGGAAGGGATCAAGGCGAACAAGGCTAAGACGATCCTGCAGCACCTCTCCGAGGCGTGGCGGTGCTGGAAGGCTAACATCCCGTGGAAAGTCCCCGGGCTCCCGGCGCCGATCGAGAATATGATTTTGCGTTACGTCAAGTCCAAGGCTGACTGGTGGACCAACGTGGCGCACTACAACCGCGAGCGCATTCGCCGCGGCGCCACCGTGGACAAGACTGTGTGCCGCAAGAACCTGGGTAGGCTCACCAGGCTGTGGCTCAAGGCGGAGCAGGAGAGGCAGCACAACTACCTCAAGGATGGACCTTACGTCACCCCCGAGGAGGCTGTCGCCATCTACACCACCACGGTGCACTGGCTCGAGTCCCGCAAGTTCTCCCCCATCCCGTTCCCGCCGCTCTCGTACAAGCACGACAGGAAGCTCCTCATCCTCGCGCTCGAGCGGCTCAAGGAGAATTACTCGGTGTCGGCGCGACTTAACCAGTCGCAGCGCGAAGAGCTGGGCCTGATCGAGCAGGCGTTCGATAACCCGCACGAGGCGCTTTCGCGGATCAAGCGACACCTGCTCACGCAGCGCGCGTTCAAGGAGGTTGGCATCGAGTTTATGGATCTCTACTCGCACCTCATTCCGGTTTACGAGATTGAGCCGCTTGAGAAGATCACCGACTCTTACCTCGACCAGTACATCTGGTACGAGTCCGACAAGCGGTACTTGTTCCCCAACTGGATCAAGCCCGCGGACACCGAGCCTCCCCCGCTGCTGGTGTACAAGTGGTGCCAAGGGATCAACAACCTGAGCGACGTCTGGGACACCGACGACGGCGAGTGCGTCGTCATGCTCCAGACCAAGTTTGAGAAGATGTTCGAGAAGATCGACCTCACCATGCTCAACCGGCTCCTAAGGCTCATCGTCGACCACAACATCGCGGACTACATCACCGCCAAGAACAACGTCGTCATCTCCTACAAGGACATGAGCCACACCAACTCGTACGGCTTAATTCGCGGGTTGCAATTCGCGTCTTTCGTGTCGCAGTACTACGGCTTAGTGCTGGACTTGCTGGTGCTCGGTCTGACCCGCGCGAGCGAAATTGCGGGCCCGCCGCAGATGCCCAACGAGTTCATCTCCTACCGCGACGTGCGCACGGAGACGAGGCACCCGATCCGCCTGTACAGCAGGTACATTGACAAGATCCACATGCTCTTCAGGTTCACCGCCGAGGAAGCTAAGGATCTCATCCAGCGGTACCTCACGGAACACCCGGATCCCAACAACGAGAACATGGTCGGGTACAACAACAAGAAGTGCTGGCCTAGGGACGCGCGCATGCGATTGATGAAGCACGACGTTAACCTCGGAAGGGCGGTGTTTTGGGACATCAAGAACCGGCTACCCCGGTCCGTCACCACGCTCGAGTGGGACAACGGGTTCGTCTCCGTGTACTCGCGCGATAACCCCAACTTGCTGTTCAACATGTGCGGCTTCGAGGTCCGGATCATGCCCAAGGCGAGGATGGCGACGGAATACTTCGCGCAGAAGGATGGGGTTTGGAACTTGCAGAACGAGCAGACGAAGGAGAGAACCGCGCAGGCGTTTCTCCGGGTGGACGACGAGGCTTTGAAGCAGTTTGAGAACAGGGTTCGACAGGTGCTGATGTCGTCGGGCGCGACGACGTTCACCAAGATTGTGAACAAGTGGAACACGGCGCTCATCGGGCTGATGACGTACTACAGAGAGGCGACGGTGCACACGCAAGAGCTGCTCGACTTGCTGGTCAAGTGCGAGAACAAGATCCAGACCCGCATCAAGATCGGGCTCAACTCCAAGATGCCCAGCCGTTTCCCCCCAGTGGTTTTCTACACCCCGAAAGAAATCGGAGGACTCGGCATGCTCTCCATGGGGCACATCCTGATTCCCCAGTCTGATCTCAAGTACAGCGTTCAGACGGATACCGGCGTCACGCACTTCCGCTCCGGCATGTCGCACGAAGAGGAACAGCTCATACCTAACCTCTACCGGTACATCCAACCCTGGGAGGCTGAGTTCAACGACTCACAACGGGTATGGGCCGAGTACGCGCTGAAACGGCAGGAGGCTCAGGCGCAGAACAGGCGGCTGACGCTCGAAGATCTCGAAGATTCGTGGGACCGCGGCATCCCCCGCATCAACACCCTGTTCCAAAAGGACAGGCACACCCTCGCGTACGACAAGGGCTGGCGCGTGCGAACGCACTTCAAGGAGCACTGCCTGCTGCGCCTGAACCCGTTCTGGTGGACGCATCAAAGGCACGACGGCAAGCTGTGGAACCTGAACAATTACCGCACAGACGTCATCCAGGCGCTCGGCGGAGTGGAAGGTATCTTGGAGCACACGCTGTTCAAAGGGACGTACTTCCCCACGTGGGAAGGTCTGTTCTGGGAAAAGGCGAGCGGGTTCGAGGAGTCGATGAAGTACAAGAAACTGACCAACGCGCAGAGGTCCGGCCTGAACCAGATCCCCAACCGCCGGTTCACGTTGTGGTGGTCACCGACGATTAACCGAGCCAACGTCTACGTGGGCTTCCAGGTGCAACTCGACCTCACCGGCATCTTCATGCACGGCAAGATTCCCACGCTCAAGATCTCCCTCATCCAGATCTTCCGCGCGCATCTCTGGCAGAAGATCCACGAGTCCATCACCATGGACTTGTGCCAGGTGTTTGACCAGGAGCTCGACGCGCTGGAGATTGAGACGGTTCAGAAGGAGACGATTCACCCGAGGAAATCGTACAAGATGAACTCGTCGTGCGCGGATATCCTCCTCTTCGCCGCGTACAAGTGGCCGATATCCAAACCTTCCCTGATGGGCGACGCGAAGGATGCGTTCGACCAGAAATCTTCCAACAAGTTCTGGATCGACGTGCAGCTTCGATGGGGCGACTTTGACTCGCACGACATCGAGCGGTACACCCGAGCTAAGTTTCTCGACTACACCACGGATAACATGTCCATCTACCCGTCCCCGACCGGGGTCATGATCAGCATCGACCTGGCGTATAACCTGCACGCGGCGTACGGTAACTGGTTCCCAGGGTGCAAGCCCTTGATCCAACAAGCGATGGCTAAGATCATGAAGGCTAACCCGGCGTTGTACGTGCTAAGGGAGCGAGTGCGTAAGGGTCTGCAGTTGTACTCGTCCGAGCCCACGGAGCCGTACTTGAACTCGCAAAACTACGGCGAGCTGTTCAGCAACCAGACGATCTGGTTCGTGGACGATACCAACGTGTACAGGGTGACGATTCACAAGACGTTCGAGGGTAACCTGACCACGAAGCCGATCAACGGCGCGATTTTCATCTTCAACCCTCGCACCGGGCAGCTCTTTTTGAAGGTTATCCACACCAGCGTGTGGGCCGGGCAGAAGCGCCTGGGGCAGCTCGCCAAGTGGAAGACGGCGGAGGAGGTGGCGGCGCTGGTGCGTTCGTTGCCCGTGGAGGAGCAGCCCAAGCAGATCATCGTCACCCGCAAGGGTATGCTCGATCCGCTCGAGGTGCATCTCTTAGATTTCCCCAACATCGTCATCAAGGGTTCCGAGCTTCAGATGCCGTTTCAGGCTTGCATGAAGATTGAAAAGTTCGGCGACTTGATCTTGAAGGCGACTGAGCCCCAGATGGTGCTGTTCAACATCTACGACGACTGGCTCAAGACGATCAGCTCGTACACCGCGTTCAGCAGGCTCATCCTGATCCTCCGCGCGCTCCACGTCAACAACGACAAGGCTAAGATGCTGCTGAAGCCCGACAGGACGATCATCACTCAGCCGCATCACGTGTGGCCCGATCTCAGCGACGAGCAGTGGATCAAGGTGGAGATTGCCCTCAAGGACCTCATCCTCGGCGACTACGCCAAGAAGAACAACGTGAACGTCTCCGCGCTGACCCAGTCGGAGATTCGGGACATCATCCTGGGCGCAGAGATCACCCCGCCGTCGCTGCAACGGCAGCAGATTGCCGAGATTGAGAAGCAAGGCGCCGACGGCAACCAGCTCACCGCGGTGACCACCAAGACCACCAACGTCCACGGCGACGAGCTCATCGTCACCACCACGTCGCCGTACGAGCAGGCCACCTTCGGGAGCAAGACGGACTGGCGCGTGCGGGCCATCAGCGCGTCCAACTTGCACCTCCGAGTGAACCACATCTACGTCAACTCGGACGACATCAAGGAAACGGGCTACACCTACATCCTGCCGAAGAACGTGCTGAAGAAGTTCATCACCATCGCGGACCTGCGAACACAGATCGCCGGGTACATGTACGGCGTCTCACCGCCCGATAACCCCCAGGTTAAGGAGATTCGGTGCATCGTGATGCCCCCGCAGTGGGGGAACCACTCCCAGGTCAACCTCCCGTCGACGCTCCCCGAGCACGACTACCTGGAGGACCTCGAACCCCTCGGCTGGCTCCACACCCAGCCCAACGAAACCCCGCAGCTGCCCCCGCAGGACATCTGCGCCCACGCCAAGACCCTGGAGTCGAACAAGGCGTGGGACGGCGAGAAGTGCATCGTGCTGACGTGCTCGTTCACCCCCGGATCCTGCTCTCTCACCGCGTATAAACTGACCCCGACTGGGTACGAATGGGGCCGATCCAACAAGGACACCAACAGCGCCAACCCGCAAGGGTACTCCCCGGGACACTACGAGAAGGTCCAGATGCTGTTATCGGATAGGTTCCTGGGATACTACATGGTCCCCGACGGCGGATCGTGGAACTACAACTTCCAAGGCGTGAAGCACTCGCCGGGGATGAAGTACGCGCTGAAGCTGGCCAATCCGAAGGAATTCTATCACGAGGCGCATCGACCGACGCACTTTTTGGAGTTTTCGGGGATGGAGGCTGGCGGCGGGGAGGGAGGAGGCGATGCCAAGGCTGGCGGCGAGGGCGGCGAGGCTGCGGAGGGCGTCGACCGCGAGGACCTCTTCGTCTAAGCGAGAGGAGGACGCGAACATTCAATTCAATTTTGGTCGAGGTGAATAACCGGATCAATGCTGTAGACAAGCAACATTAACAACACGCAAGCAACTGACCATCTATTAAAGTAAACGCAACGCGCCGGTCACCGTGTTCACCGCGGACTCCGGCGCAGGTCCGATGGCGATGACCGTGCACGAACCGGCCGCCACCTGCGTCCTCCCCGCGTCCTCGACCACGTAGTACGGAATCCCCCGCGCCTTACTCGCCTCCGCCAGCTTTCGCAGCTCGCCGGTGGTCCGGCACTTGAGCGCGATCTTCTTCTGCCCCTCGCTCTCCCACCGCTTCAACACCGCCCTGTGGTTGGGACCGAGGGACTGGTACACCGCCAGGGTGGCGTGCGAGCACTGCGCCGCGATCTTCCCCGCGCTCATGCCGAGTTCGTCGTTGACCACCAGCACCAGCTTGATCTCTTCGTTATCTTTGCCGGCATCAGCCATGGGATCCGGGGCTTTAGGTCCGTCTATCATGGGTACGCCGTAGCCGTCGGGTAGCTCCTCGATCGTCAGCGATGGCTTGGGCTTCTTCTTGACCACCTTCTTGACCACCACCGGCGGAGGTCTGTGCGCCAGGCCGAGCCAGGCGGCGGTGAGGAAGCCGATGAAAAAGCCCGGCAGCTGAAGTTTCTTTGCTTTGTTCCAGTTCCGTCGGACGCGCGCGCGGACGTGGCCCCTTCTCATTCCTGGGACCATGTACTGCTTGGAGTCGCGGTCGGCATACACGTGAGTCACCGGCGCGGTCTTATCCAGCACATTTTGCGCGCCCGATCCTCCGAGGCGGCTCATCGCGTGAGACGCGTGAGATCAATGAAGTCGGCGGCCCATCGCTTTAACCCTCGGCGGAATCGAGATGTATCGACTGGCTCGATTTCCTCGACACTGTTTCGTGACGCCAGCGCATGAGCGCGCTCCTGTGGGGAGCTGGGATCTACACCGTCTGCGTCGTCTCCCTCTTCCTCTACTCCGGCGCCAGGAACAACGTCCTGTGCTGCTTCCAGCCCGCGTGGCTCCGCGACGACGACGGAGCACGCGAGGAGGAGACGCCCAGGCCGTGAGAGAGCTGAATCTCGTGGAATTTAACGTCGGGAGGATGGGCGCGCTGGTGAGCCGGACGCGTAAGGGCGCCAAGGCGTACGTCCTGCGCCCGTTCAAGCGCCGCGGATACTTCCTCACGCAGGAGGAGTACCGCGAGCGCAACCCAACCCTCTTCGACAAGATCGCCAGCGGCAAGTACACAGAAGAGGCGGTCGAGAAGATGAAACTCAAACGACGAGACGATTTCCTCGCGCTGCGCAAAAGAACGCTCGCAAAGGTCAAAGACCCGGGCACGCGCACCGCCATCATGAAGAAATTCTTCACCTCACACAAACCCCCGAAACGAACACGCGTGAACCTCCCGCACAAAGCATGGGACGTCGCCGGACAGACGGGAGCCGGAGTGGGATCGGGACGGTTGGGAGGCGTCGCCGGCGCTGGCGTTCCAGCCGGCATGTCGAGCCAAGCGCGTGTCGTGTCGATGGACGACGCGCCGGTGGGTGCGCTGCCGGACCCGCGGGACATCGCGTTGGGACGCGCGGCGGGTGGTGGTAGGGGTAAGAACGGCGTCGAGGCGTCCACGGCGGCGTCCGTCCACGGCTCGGGGTCATTCATCGATCGCGCATTTGTGGTGAGTTTCTTTTTATTTTCGCTCGTATGGGCAATTAGTGTGGTGACGACGTGTTTTGTTCATTTTACAGGAGCGCGACGAGTCGATGCACTCCGGCTCAGAGTACGACCCCGTACGTTACGAACAGGATATATACTCCGAATACGGCGCCAGTGTGTACGACGATACGGATTACTTCGACGGGACCACCGTGTACTCGGGGACCACCACACCCAGGGCGGGTGTGTACTCCGTTCATAGCGGCGTCGGGCAGATGGGAAGTCAAAAACGAAGAAACGATATCGCGCGGTCGCACTTTGGCCTCGGGGATCCGCCTTCTAAACCGAACGATGAGGTCGGCGAACCGCTCCCGGTGACACTTCAGCGACGGATGGTGGAGCAGGACGGGATGCCGGTGACGTACCCACGGCCCACCGGTCTGCGACGATGGGACCGGTACGTGGAGGACGAGGACCGGAAAATCGCAGAGTGCGTCGAGGAGGAGCGCCGGCGCCGCGCCGAGCACAACCGCGAGATGCGACGGATATACAAGCGCAAGTACGGCCGATATGGTAAGAAACACGTGCCGCGCCCGGCACCTGCGTGGGTCGATACCCCGCACGAGGATGCACCGTGGCGACGACCGCGGAACAAGGAGGGCGAGGTGTGTTCCACGCGCGAAGCGGTGGAGGGTTTCGACCGGGAGTTGAAGATGGGTACGTACGGTGAGTACTTTTTTTATTCTCTAACTGTTTGCCCATATGAACTTTGTGTTTTACAGGTTGGTGGGCCGCCATCGAGCTACGGAAGGAGGCGGTTGTTCGCGAGCACAACGCGGTACGCGCGGCGGAGGCGGCGTGGGGCGAGAACACCGGGTCGCAAGCGTGGAGGGAGTCCAAGCCACCCGCGGGTGGGCTCAGCACCGCGGTGCCGAGCGGACACGCGGGTCATGTGCCGGTCAAATGCGGGGTCGAAGGTTCTTCTGTCTTACGGGACGGTGGCCGGGTGACGGATGGGATGGTGAGCGCGGCGCTGTGGGAGGACAGGACGGACAACGGGCGGTGGCGCGTGATTCGCGCGGAGCATCGGGACACGTTGGCTAACGCGAGGATGGAGCGCGAGAGAATCAAAGCGGAGCGGGCGGCCAGTCGCAACTCCAAGCGCAAGGCCGGCGTCTAGTGAATAGTCAGTGAGTGAATCCTGCGGCGTCATTCGTTGTTACCAATAGATGAGACTAGTTTATCAGAGCTTGTCGATGGCTTCGAGGATCTGGGATGTGTGCGCTGGGGTCTTGACGTTGGCCATGGACCCGTCGCGCTCGAGCCAGTGCCCCTTGACGGTCCCGGTTCCGTCGATGAGGAAGGTTTGGCGGTCTGAGAACTTTCCGAGGATTGGAATCTTGAGATCGGCTCCGTACGCCGCCGAGACTGCGCCGTCGTTGTCGGACAGAAGCTTGAACCTGAGGTCCTTCGCGCTGCAGAACTCCTCGTGCTTGACCATGGAGTCCATGGACACGCCCACGACCTCGGCGCCCTTCGCCTTGAAGTCGCCGAGCGCCTGGTTGAACCGCTCAGCTTCGATGGAGCATCCGGAGGAGAAGTCTTGGTTGTAGAAGTAGAGGACGGTGTACTTGTTGGCCTTGACGACGTCGTTGAGGGCGACGGTGCCGCCGCCGGTGGCGGGGAGGGTGAAGGTCGGGGCAGCCGCGCCGACGTCGAGCGCGCGGGCGGCGCCGGTGTTGCCGAGGAGGGAGACGGCGGTCGCGGTGGCTCCGAGGATGGCGTCGCGACGGGTGACGGCAGATCCCTTCATCACGGGGGCGTCCGCGTGGGCGGCCGCGCGGACGGCGCGGGCCGCGCGGCGGGGCACCACGGCGGCGCGGGCCGCGGGACGGGCGGTGAGCGCGGAGGCGGGGGCGGAGACGGCGAACATCGTGCGTATCGCGGAGGCGCGGTGCGGTGTGGCGATCTTAGATTGATAACAGTGTCTATCCGCCACGTCACGGCTTCACGGAACGATGGAACGAGTGGAGAGCCGGGTCCCTCCCTCCGCGCACACCGCGTCGCGACACGGGGTGTCATGTCGGCGGTGGCGGCGCGATGGACAGCGTCTAACCTCGCATCCACGTCAGCGGTGGGGATGCGACGGGATGAACACAGCCGTGCGCGGTGCCCCGGCGCCGCGGTGAGAGGAACCCGCGGGAAGAGGATGGGGCGATGGCGATCCGATACCGCGGCTAGTGTCAACCGTGTCACCGAGGCTGACGTGACTTCCCCGACGGTGGATTCATCGTCGATGGACCTCGGACGCGCGTGGGACGCCACCGTGACGCTCGCGCCGGACATCAAGTCCAACATTCCGTTCCTCGGGTCCTCACGGCGCGGCTCCGGCGTCGTCGTCTCCTTGGACGGCACCGGCTCTTCACAGTCGCGAGTCATCCTCACCGCCGCGCACGTGGCGTGCCTGGCGGGTTCACGAAACGCCATCCGCGTGCGACGGCCGGGTGCCACGGACGACGGCGACGGCGCGGTCGCGAAGGTCGTGGGAGTGCACCCGCGGCTCGATCTAGCCGTCCTCGCCTTCGCAGCCGAGTCGGGCCAAGCCGAGGACGGATCGAACTCTAGTGCTACGAGTATCCGATCCGATGAACGCGCGTGGCTGCCGATGGCGACCTCGCCGGTCAGAGACGGCGACGTCGTCGCGGCGCTCGGGTACCCCATGGGCTGGTCCGGCGTCATCAAGAGCATATCGAGCATAGCGAGACGAGGACAGACGAGGACAGACACGTGGGGCGAGGTGCTGGCCACGTATGCACCGACGACCGATGATTCCGACTCTGACTCTGACTCTGACACCGACATGGTCACGCACGTGCTGCACACGTCGACGGTGGCGAGCGGCGAGTCTGGTGGGCCGCTGGTGAACGGCAAGATGGAGGTATGCGGCGTGCACTCGTTCGGGGACGCGTTTCAAGGGGGCGAACGGGACGTCGCGGTGGCCGTGTCGAACGCGGCGATCGTGCGTTTGTGCTCGGGTCTGACAGGGGTGAACATGGGTTCAGAGTTGGAGGCGTGTTCGCTGAAGCCGGTGGGTTGCGGGGCGTACGAGACATCGATGGTGAACGCGATGATCGTGGAGAGCTCGGACCCGGCGTTGGCGGCGATGTGCCCGGAGCTGACGCGAACGCAACGGATGTCGTGGATAATGTGAAGACAGGCTTGTAGTTTAGGACTTGTTAAAGGTTATAATTAGCCGCCCTCTCACTCGTCCCCACCCTCCGCCGGCGCCTCACCCTCCGTTCGCGGCGACCACTCCCGTGTCCCGTCGTAGTGCACTCGCCCGAGGTACAACCCGTGCGCCGGCGCCATCGCCGGCACCGCGGCTGGTGTCTTCCTCGCCAACAACGCTGGCACGTCGTCCGGGTCGACGGTACCCGCCCCGACCGCCCTCAGCGTGGAGACCATCAGCCGGACCTGGTGGTACAGGAAACTAGGGCCGCTCACCGTGATCACCACACCCCCGCGGGTCAACGGTCCGCGGCGGCGCGCGCCAGTGGTGCCTCCATCGACGCCGCCGGTCTTCGTCCGTTTCTTCCGCCTCTCGTGTCCGATACCGTCCTCGTCTTCGTCGTCGTCGATCACCTCCGTTCTTGAGAAGTCGTCGGGCCGGGCTGATTCGATCGCCGCGGCCGGGAAAGGCGGCCACGACGGGGCCGCGTCCACGCGTATGTCCCACAGCGTACGCACCGGCGACGACGCCTGGCACCCGCTCGCGCGGAACGTGCTGAAGTCGCGCTCGCCGACTAGGTGCGCCGCCGCAGCTCGCATCGCCTCCAAGTCCAAACCCCAATCCCCATCGCCTCCCTTTACCCCACTGCCCTCTCCACCACCCCCACCCCCACCCACCATGACCCCCGTGCCGTTCCCAGACGACACGTGCCACACCCGCCCGCGCTCGAACAGGCTCGGCGGCGTTGGAGACACGTGCATGCGGTAGTGGTACGTCCGCCCCGTGGCGCTGAATCGCGCGTGAAACTTTTGCGGATCCACGCGCACGCATCCCGTGAGCCGCGCGTCCGGCGCCGTCTTCTTGAGGAAGTGGTTCACCGCGGCGACGATGGTGTGCGGCTTGTGCGGGGGTAGGGCGCGCGCATCGCCGCTCGGTTTGCGGTTGGACACGCGGGACAGGTCGACGTGCACGGTGTTGTCCAGCGCGTGAACCCCCGCGTCGGTGCGAGAGGATCCGCAGGTTCGGATGGGTTCATGGGCACCCTTGCCCTTGCCGCCGCCGCCCGCGAAGGCACCGAGCGCGTCCTCGACGACGCCCTGGACGGTCCGCGCGTTAGCCTGCCGCTGGAACCCGTGGAAGTTCGTGCCGTCGTACTGGATCCTCAGGAGGTAGCGCGGCGCGGTCCGCGGGGCGCCCATCTTAGATGGCCCGGGTGCCGATCTTTTGCCCCCGGCGACGCCGGTCGTCGTCGTCGTCGTCGTCGTCGTCGTCGACGCGTTCGCCCCGGACGCGGTGTGCTCGTCCTCACGCGGCGGGTCCGTCGTTGGGTCGGCCTTCGACGGGAGGGAAGCGTCCTCCTCCCGGTCGCCCGCGCGCATCGCACGAGTGCCCTCGAGTCTTCCGACAAATGGAGGTTTCACTCACCCGACTGACGGAAGAGGACCGAGCCGGGCAAATGCCCTGTTATCCGAATTGGTTCATGAGTCCAACTTTCCACTCTATCCGTAATCTATCTATAGGAGTCAGCCCGGATGAAATTCCGGCAATCTAACACTAAATACTCAGTCGTCAGACTGAAATAACCCCTCGTGAGAGGGGGCAGTAGCTCAGATGGTAGAGCGCTCGCTTAGCATGCGAGAGGTACGGGGATCGATACCCCGCTGCTCCAAAGATATCCTTTTGCAACTTTTCTTTTTGGTCACATGGACTCGGGGCGAGACGGAGACGCGAACAATGCAAACAATCGACAATCGTACAGACAACTCACTAACCCGCACGTCGCCCGCCCTAACCCTCGAACGCGCCGAACAGCACCGACGAGTTGTGACCGCCAAACCCGAAAGAGTTGCTCAGCGCCACATTCACCTTAAACTCCTGCGCCTCATTTGGGACAACGTCGAAGTCGACGCCATCCTCCGGATCGTCGTGGTTGATCGTGGGATGCACCGACCCGGTCGCGATGCTCTGCAAACACGCCACCGCCTCCATCGCACCCGCCGCACCGAGCGAGTGGCCCAGCATGCTCTTAGTGCTGTTCAGCTTAAATTTAGATTTGTCGATTGCGCCGAAAACCGCGTTGATGGCGGCGACTTCGCACAAGTCGCCCACGGGGGTGGATGTCCCGTGCGCGTTGACGAGGTCCACCTGCGACGCCTCGAGGCCCGCGTCGGCGAGCGCGCTGCGCATGCACAGGATGACGTCACGCCCGTCCGCCCTGGGCGCGGTGAGGTCGTACGCGTCGGTGGAGATGCCGCCGCCGAGGTACTCGCCTAAGATGTTCGCGCCCCTCTTCTTGGCGTGCGCGAGTGACTCCATGCACAGGATACCGGCACCCTCGCCCATGACGAACCCGTCGCGGCCCTTGTCCCATGGCCGTGACGCGCCGGCCGGGTCGTCGTTGCGTGAGGAGAGCGCGCGGCACGCGATGAAGCCGCCGATGCCGGACTTGGTGCACGCCGCCTCGGTGCCGCCCGCGAGGATGAGGTCGGCTTGGCCGGCGCGGATGTGCGTCGCGGCGTTGATGAACTGGTAGTTGCTCGTGGCACACGCGGTGTTGACTGTGTCGACAGTATGAGGGAAGGAATGGAGAAAGGGGTGAGTACTCCACGCGTGTACGGGTCATCGGGTAGGAGAGAGTCATCAGAGGGGAAAGTTTCGAGGAAAAAAGAATTCGATCCTCGACGCACCGGCGTAGTTGGGTCCCCTGAACCCTAGCTCAGCCTGCATGCCGAGGATGGCGCCGCTCATGTTTGTGAGCATGTACGGCACGGTGAACGGCGACACTTTCTTGATTCCCTTGGTGTTCAGCGCCATCACGTTATCCTCGTACACCTGCATGCCCCCCATGGCACTGCCCACGAGCACGCCGCATCGTGTCTTGTCGACGGCTTCGAGGTCCGCGCCCCACAGACCGGCGTCCCGCAGCGCCCTCTTGCCGGCGCAGATGGCGTACTGGTGGACCCTGTCCATGCGCCTCGCCTCCTTCGCGGTGAGGTCCGTGCCGTAGTCGAGGGTCTGCACCGGTGCGCCGATGCGCGTGGGGAGATCGTCGAAGACGCCGGGCTTCCACGCGGTCAGGTCGACGGCGCCGCTCTTGCCTGACAGGAGGTTCTCGAAGAACTCCACGCGGTCGTCGCCGTGGGTGGAGACGACGCCCGCGCCGGTGATGACCACGCGCTGTTCGTCCGGGAGGTCCGTCACCTTGCCACCCGCGCGAACGAGCGTCGTCGTCGATCGCTGAGCCTTGATGGAGCCAATAACTTTTGATCGCGACCGAAGGTTCACGCGGGAGGCGAGCGACGCGTGGTGCGACGCGAGCGCGCCGGAGTTGACGCACGTGGACATATCGCGTGTATACGCGGTACGCGGTGCGGTGCGTGGGATCGAAGTGGGACGATGCGAGCTCGAGCACGCGCGTTCCAATGGCCGGGCACCCGATTTTATCCATCCAAGTGGCTTTATTTCTGTTGCGGCCCGAGCAGAGGATTTTGCTCGAATATTAATGATGTCATCATACTTTCGAGCCCACCGGTTTCAAGCATCCGGTGAAGCCATCCGGTGAAGCGGCGCGGACCGGGCGAACACGTATAGACGTCAACACACTCGAGCTGCGTGTCATGACAAAAGAATCGTTTAAACGGCGCCATCTGGTCACCGCTGACCCCTAAACCGTTCACCGTTTCATCTTGAATCCGAAGAACCCGCCCCTGTCCCCTTCCTTCTCACCACTCCACGGCGCCGCCCCGGCATCTCCCTCGGACCCGTCGCCGGCGTTAAAGTTCACGCTCCCCCGTTCTCGCGCCTCCCCTCCGTCCACCGGGATCCCAAAGTATCCCACCCGGTCCCCATCCTCCCACCCTAAACCGGCACCGTACTCAACCCTTTCACCGTTCTCTCCCTCGGCCCACACCGACATTCTTCCGTCGGCCCCGGTGGTCATGTTCAGCTTGTAGTAGGTATCTTCCTCGTCAGGGTCCTGGATGAGCACCGCCAGGCCGCCTTCGTCGTTGGCGCTCATCCGGCCCTCCAGGAACGCCATCTCCAGCTCATCCGCCATCTCCTCCACGTCCTGCGGACTAGTGCTACCTATGACGGCAGCGACTTCTCGGCCCTGTGAATAAAACACGACGTCAGTCATCTAATTGCCCATACGGATCCAATAAAAATAAACGTACCATTTGCCGAATCGCCATCCGGATCTCTTCCGCCACCTCCCGGAGCTCCTCGCCGTAGTCCCGCTCCGGCGGTGAGGTCTTGCGCACGAACCACAGGAACGCGACCCCGACGCACCCGGCGGCGATGCGCTTGAAGAGCTTCCACCGCCGTCGTCGCCGCGCCCGAGCCGCGAACTCCTCCCCGCACTTGGCCAACAGTTTTATGAGCTGATTCTCCAGATCGCCGCGGGTCCATTGGCTTTGGTGCTCCAGGTCGGGTAACCGCCCGTTGCTTCCCGTGAACCCGCCGCTGACGCCGTGCAGTGAGACGATGCCTTTCAACTGCGACGCCAGCCTCGCCTCTTCCCGCCGCCGTTTCTCCTCTTCGATGCGCTTGGATTTTTCAATCGCCGCGTCGGCTGTGATGAATAAAACACGATGTCAGTCAGTGCAATTGCCTATGCAAGAGTTAAAAAGAACTCACCGTCGCCGCTCTCGGCTTCGTCCCGAATGGCCTTGCCCACCCTCAGGAGCAGCTTGTTTGCGCGGTTGAGTCGCTTGAAGTTGGCCTCCGCGGCGTCCCTCTGGTCCGGCGGGTGCTTATCCGGGTGCGCGCGCAACGCAGCCTTGCGGTACGCCACGTTCACCGCGCGGTCCCACGCCTTCTCCTCCATCGGCAAGTCGTCGAGCACGAGGTTCAGCCGGGCAGCCTCGGCTTCGAGGTCCCACACCTCCGAGGCTTTGGTGCTGCGTCGTTGGATGGTGGTGGACGGGTGGGTGGATGAGGTCAGGTTGGGGTGATGCGCGGGGGTGATGGATGAGGGGGATGGGGACGAGGGGGTCGCGCGTGGGGCTGGCGCGAGATTACGTCGCGAGTTGGATAGCGAAAAGTTGTTGTTCCACGTGGGATTGGGGTCTCGCCCGCGCGCGTGCACACGCGCCGATCGTACGCTCAGCGCCTTGTGTTCACGGCACGATCGACACGGGCGCGATTCGGAGTCTCATGAACGCACCTCTCCATGTGCTCAGCCTCGTCGAGGATCTCATGGTAGTCCGTGCGACCCATCGGTCCACCCGCCGACTAACCCTCACCCGCGTCTTCTGCAAAAAGTGAACTGCCTGCGATCCCTCCCCTGCTGGGCGCCGCGCCTCTCTTCAGCGCCCCTCGCCTCCTGGACGAGCCTCCCCGCTACGTCGCACGCCGGGAACCCGCGACGCCGAAGACGCGCCTAGTTGACGACG
>Ga0209631_10000910_pt1 | contig 39282 bp, 37 predicted proteins | sample COG_08_FD_184752 | JGI IMG/M metagenome (GOLD analysis project Ga0209631, IMG submission 184752) | Pelagic Microbial community sample from North Sea - COGITO 998_met_08 (SPAdes) (version 2) | ecosystem: Environmental > Aquatic > Marine > Neritic zone/Coastal water | place: Helgoland, sampling... | reverse complement strand
TTTTGCAATATTTGTTGGTTTTCCAATTTCATTTACATTAATATTTTTAGGTTTTGTTTTTGGTTATTTAGGATTTGGAAAATTAGTTTTTTATTTAATGACACTCCAGTTTTCAATGGTGATGACTGAACAAACACTTGCTGCCGTCCCACTCTTTGTCTTTATGGGAATTATGATGGAGCAAGCTGGATTAATGGAAAGATTATTTTCAGCTTTCCAATTAATGTTAGCTAAAGTAAAAGGCTCTTTATATTACGCAGTTTTATTTGTTTCAGTAATATTTGCAGCAGCCACAGGAATTGTTGGCGCTTCAGTTACAATTTTAGGAATTATGGCTGCAAAATCTATGAATAGATCAGGATACGACGTTAGACTTGCAGCTGGAACAATTACTGCGGGGGGAACTTTAGGAATACTAATTCCTCCAAGTATAATGCTTGTAGTTATGGGTCCAATTATGGAAATACCTGTTATAGATTTATTTGCAGCTGCTATTTTTCCTGGAATTCTCCTTGCAACTTTGTATGCAGCTTACACAACAATTAGATGTATGATTAATCCAAAGCTTGGACCTGTTTTACCTGAAGACATGAGAGCAGCCAGCATGAAAGAAGTATGGATTGAATTCTTTCTAGGGTTAGTTCCTCCTGCAGCATTGGTATTTGCAGCATTAGGAAGTATTTTATTTGGATTTGCTACCCCAACAGAGGCAGCAGGTTGTGGTGCTATGGGTGCTCTTTTATTATCTTTGGCCTATAAAAAATTAACATTACCAAAACTTCAGGAAGCTTTAGTAAAAACTTTAGAGATTACAGCTTTGATAATGGTTTTAGTCGCAGCATCAAACTTTTTTGGAGCAGTATTTGCTAGATTGGGAACACCAACGTTATTAACTGAATTTTTATTAGGTCTTGAAATGAATAAATATCTTATTCTTACAATGATAATGGTAATGATATTTTTATTAGGATGGCCTTTAGAATGGGTGCCAATTGTAATGATAATTATTCCAATTATTTTACCATTAGTTGAAGCCCTAGGATTTAATCTAACATGGTTTGCAATTTTAGTTGCTGTAAATTTACAAACCGCATGGTTATCTCCTCCAGTCGCACTTTCAGCATATTTTTTAAAAGGAGTGGTACCAGAATGGGATCTTAAAGATATTTATTATGGAATGATGCAATTTATGGTCTTACAGGTCATTGGATTAATTTTAATTATTGTTTTTCCTCAAATAGCTCTTTGGTTGCCAACTCTGCTATATGGACAGTAATTGAATTTAGTTTTATATTACTCAGGTGAGTCAACAAAAATCAAAAAAAACTTTAATCAACTGGGATTTAGTTTCAGTTAACCCCAATGATAAAAATTGGGACTGGAAAGATTTGTTTTGTTTTTGGGGAGTAAATATTCAAAGTGTTATAGGTTTTTCGTTAATTACTTCTCTTTATTTAATTTATGAACTTAATTCATTTATTGTATTTTTTGGAACCATACTAGGTTCATTATTGGTTTATTTTTTTTCAAACTGGATAGGTAAGCCATCCCAAAAATTTGGTTTGCCTTTTATAGTTTTATTAAGATCCTCTTTGGGTATTAGAGGTGCAAAATACTTTGGGTTATTAAGAGGATTTGTTGGAATTTTTATGTTTGGTATTCAAACATATTTTTTATCTAAAGCTTTTGGTTATCTAATTAGAATAATAATTTTTTCTATTCAACCATCTTTACTAGATCATGATATTCTATTAACATTTTTTTTAGGATTAAATATTATCGATTGGACTTCAATTATTATAGCAATTTTTCTACAGACATTTTTATTTAGCATAGGAATGGTTTTTAATAAAAAATTAATTCAATTTTCTGCATTAGCAGTTTATTCAGGAATACTTTTATTTTTTTTCTCTATTCTTTTAAGTGATGTTAAATTTACAATTAACACTTTTGTTAATTCGCTCGATTATGGAAATTTTATTGATATAAACAACCTAGGACCAATAGCAACTGTAGCTGGTACTATTTTTGCATATTTCTCAATTATTATTTTGAGCTATGGTGATTTTTCTCGTTATGTAAAAAATGAAAATGAACTAAAAAAAGGCAATTTAAGTTTAATATTGAATTTAATTATATTTTCATTTTTTTCTTTATTTATAGTTATTGGAGCAGATGCTTTTCTAAATCAGAACCCTGAAAATTTATCTAGAATCCTTACAAATCCAACAGATATAATTGGATCTTTAAACAATTTGCTTGTTACTAATTTAGTTTTAATATTTATTTTAATTGCCTCAGCATCAACTAATTTAATAGCTAATTTTATTCCCTCTCAATACATATTAATAAATTTTATTCCTTCTTCTCTATCTTTAAAAAGTTCAAGTTTTATAATTGCAATTATCGGCATTTTTGTAAGTGTATTTTGGTTAACTTATCTAAGTCAAATTGGAATATTATCTTTTGTGGATACGTTTGGAGCTTTTTTTGGTCCAATATCTGGAATTATGATTGCTGATTATTATTTTGTTAAAAAAGGTGATTTAGTTAATAAAGATATTTATTCATTAGAAACAAATGGAGCTTATTACTATTCTGGAGGCTGGCACATTAAAGGTGTTTACTCATTAATTTTAGGCTTTATATTTTCAAGCTCAACTATCTGGAATTCTAATTTAATGTTCTTACAATCTTATTCATGGATCATAGGAGCATTCATTGCTGGATTTGTATATCTTTTACTAGCCAAAAAATAATATTATGGAAAAAATTAATTTTGATTTTAAGGGTAGAACAGCACTAGTTACAGGAGGTGCACAGGGGTTTGGTTTAGATATTGCTAAAAGATTTTTAAAGTCAGGAGCAAAAGTAATAATTTGGGATATAGATCCTAAAATGCAAGAAAAAGCTGTTAAAGATCTAAATAATCCAAATTTAAGCTCAAATATTATTGATGTGTCAGATTATAAAGAGGTTGAGTCTTGCATTATGGAAATTACTAAAAATTCAAATATTGATATTTTAATTAATAATGCTGGAATTACTGGTCCTACAGCACCTCTATGGGAATATGATGTTGAGATGTGGAAAAAAGTTGTAAATATAAATTTGATGGGAACCTTTAATTGTTGCAAAACAGTTGTACCAAATATGATCAAAAATAATTATGGAAGAATTGTAAATGTTGCTTCAGTTGCAGGTAAAGATGGCAATGCTAATGCTAGTGCTTATAGCGTAGGTAAAGCAGGTGCAATTGGACTAACTAAATCCTTAGGAAAAGAGCTAGCTGATATAAATATAGCAGTAAATGCAATCACACCTGCTGGAGCAAAAACTCGAATTTTAGATCAAATGACTAAAGAACATGTCCAAAGAATGCTTTCTAAAGTCCCAAGAGGTAGATTTTTAGAGGTTGAAGAATTCACATCCTTAGTTTGTTGGCTTTCTTCAGAGGAGAATACGTTTTCAACAGCAGCTGTGTTTGATATAAGTGGTGGTCGTTCGACTTATTAACTTTGGGACTTCTGCTCAACTATTTTAATATTATTAACTTTAGTTCTACTAAACTTGACATCTTTAGACATAACAGGTGCAAAAATCATTATTGACCAGTAAATAAGTAGTATAAAAATTGATATTGTTTTCATATTATTAATATAGAACTAAAAGTTGAATTTCAAATGTTTAAATTATGTCAAAATAATGTATTAAGAATTTTTTAAAAAATTTTTATGAAATTTATACTCAATATTTTATTAACCTTACTTATAATTACTAAGGCCTCGTTAGCAGATGATATAAAGGTATTTAATTTTACTGAGACTGAGCTTTCTAAGTTAGAAGTAAGAAAGGTGAGGGGCGCTGATAATAAAACTACTTATACCGTGGGAACCAACGAAAATGGGTCTTTTTTAAAATCGGTTGCTGATAACGCAGCATCAGGCCTAGGTAAAGAAATCAAAATTGATTTAAATAAGACACCATACATTAATATTACATGGAAAATTGAGAAAGATTTATCTGGCATAAAAGAAAATACAAAAAAGGGACACGATTATGCAGCCAGAGTTTTTGTGATAAAAAAGACAGGAGCTACACCTCTATCAAATAGGGCTATTAATTATGTTTTTTCAAGCAATAATGAGGTTGGATCTAATTGGCCTAGTCCCTACACAAAGAAGTCAATAGACAACGTTTTAGCAAGTACAAAAAAAAACTTAAATGAGTGGATAACAGTGAAAGCAAACGTAAAAGATGATTTTAAAAAATTTCACAATTTAGACGTAAATGAATTAGATGGATTGGCTATTATGTCAGATACTGATAATTCTAAAATGAAGTCTATCGCTTATTTTCAGAATATTTATTTTTCTACAGAATAACAATAATTTGATATACTTTATTATATGCATGAAAATTTCTTTCATAAAGTGAAAGTCTACTATGAAGATACTGATACAGGTGGAGTAGTGTATTATGCAAATTATTTGAAATTTTTAGAGAGAGCAAGAACTGAAGCATTATTTTCAATTGGGTACAGCAACAAAAAAATTAAAGATAATTTTGGATCATTAATTATAGTCAAAGCTTGTAATATTGAATATAAAAAATCTGCTCATTTAGAAGACGAATTAACTGTAAGATCTTTTGTTAAATCTATTACCAAAACATCTTTTTTTATGAATCAAATAATTTCAAAAGGTGATGATGTAATTGTTGAAGCTCAGGTTCATTTAGTTTTTATTAATATCGATGGAAAGCCGGTAAGAATACCAGATGAAATTTATCTTAAATTTAAACCTTATTTTTGTGACACCATTAAAACTTAGCAATTTTTTTTGCTTTTCGAAATAATTGATTAATCATTGAGGAAGTTACAACTTTAGTATTAACATTTCGAGGGCTCGGGTGATAGCAAGCTATCAATATTTTACCATCCGGTAATAAATATTTTTTATTATGTTTAAAAGAAATTTTTTGATTAATTCTAAATTTTTTTTTATATATTTTTAGACAATTGTCAAAAGCAACTTTTCCAAGGGTTACAATTACTTTTAGATCTTTTAAATAATCGAGCTCTTTCACAAAATAATTTGAACATGATGTGAGTTCATTAATCATTGGTTTATCGCCTGGCGGTACACATTTTAATATATTAGTTACATATGTAGATTTTAATTTTAAACCATCTTTGATGTTATTAGAAAAATTTTGATTTGATATTTTAACTGAATGCAGACTTTTAAACAAAAAATCACCGGATTTATCTCCTGTAAAAGCCCTACCTGTTCTAGTGCCTCCATGAGCAGCAGGAGCTAAACCAATAATCATAAGTTTAGCTTTTGTATCACCAAATCCAGTGACTGGCTTTCCCCAATATTTTTCATTTATATTTTGTTTCCTTTTTTCAATTGAAATTTTTTTTATAAAATTAGTTAAACGAGAACATTTTTTACAATTAACTATTGTTTTATTTAATTTTTTAAACTTAATATTCATTAATGAAATTATTAAACTTTATTTTAATTATATTTTTAATTTTAACAAATGGAATTAAAGCAGATACAGAGTTTCAGGTTTTAAAAAATCTTAAAAATGGTGGTAATTTAATTTTTATAAGGCACGCTTATGCACCTGGTGGAGGAGATCCAGATAATTTTAATATCAATGAATGTTCAACACAAAGAAATTTAAGTAAAGAAGGTAGAGAACAAGCAAAAAATATTGGAAATTATTTTAAAGAAAATCTAATTCCAATTGATAAAGTTATATCAAGTGAGTGGTGCAGATGTAAAGAAACTGCAGAGATAGCATTTGAAAAATTTGAAACAAATAACTTTCTCAATTCATTCTTTAGTAAAAAATTTTCAAAAAATAGAACAAGGCAAATTAAAAATCTTAAAAAATATATAAATGAATGGGATGGTAATAAGAATTTGGTTTTTGTTACACATTATGTTGTAATTTCTGAAACACTAAATTATACTCCTAGTTCTGGAGAAATTGTAATTTCCAATATAAAATTTAAAAAAACAGGTAATATAAAAATAGAATATTAAAGATTATGTCATCAAAGAGAGCAATGAAACAAGCGCAAAAACAAGCTTACGCCAAGCATAGAAGCAATATTACTAACAGTCAATTTGGAACAAGAAAAAGAAATTTTAAAAAAAATAAAAAAAAAAATTAACTTTCCTTTTTAAACTTTTCCACTTTTTTACATGTTGATATTTTTGATATACCCTCTTCATCATTAAGTACTGTTTTCAAAAATATTTCTTGTTTTCCTTTTTCAAAAAAAATTTGAGTATAGAATTGTGGATAACCATGTTTATGAGTTAAAATTTTTCCTTCTTCCTGATAGATGTTCCTTACATAAGAATTAGATTTTTTAACACTTAAATCTGTTACTTTATATTTTTGATATGTTTTTTCTTTATAAACATAGTTTCTAGTCATTATTAATTCATTTAGATTTAGTATGTATTCATTCTTTAGAAATTCATCTTGTTTATCATCACAAGCACTCATAATGATTATTTCTGAATTTGCATTCTGAAAAGGCAAAAGCATAAAAAAAAGAAAAACTAGGTATCTAATCTTTTTCATTCTTCTCAGCAAAAAATATTCCTATTAAAAGAAGAGCTGTCCAACCCAACCCTAAAAGACCTTTTAAAATACTTGTATCTGCACTCCAGATTTTAAGAACTATAGCACCAAAAATAAGTCCTATAATGTAGATAATGATTAATACTGAAGTTTTACTCATTTTTTAAATTCTTTTTAAATAAAGAAATACCATTTTCAATTTTATATGTATAGGATTCTTCAAAACTTTCTAATTGCCAACCTGTTAATCTCTTTTTAATAATTTTAAGATTTTCATCTTTCCATTTATTAGTTGTATCTTTAACTTTCCAAATTCTTTTTTCCTCATTACTTCTGCCACAACCGTAGCAATACCCTGTGCTAGGATCAGTTTTACAAATACTAATACACGGTGAAACAATCATAGTTATATTATAGAGGAAAATTAATATAATTTACAATAAATGTCGTTGGACAAATAGTTTCAATAATATATAAAACCTCTAAATTTGTGGGGCGATGGCGGAATTGGTAGACGCGTTGGTCTTAGGAACCAATATGGCAACATGTGAAGGTTCGAGTCCTTTTCGCCCTACCATAAAATTATATGAAAGTTACAATAGAAAATAAAAAAGGTTTAAATAAAGATATTAAGGTTTTCATTAATAAAAAAACAATGAATTCTTATATGGACGAAAAATATGAGGAAGTTAAAGGTACAGTAAATTTAAAAGGATTTAGACCAGGAAAAGTACCAAGAGAAATTTTAAAAAGACAATTTGGTAAAGCTATTTTTAATGAAGTATTAGACAAAGTTTTAAAAGATACTAGCACTAAGGCATTAGAGGAAAATAAGATTAAACCAGCTGGCCAGCCAAAGTTAGATCTTAAGATATACGGAGAAGATAAAGATTTAGAATACATTATCTCAGTAACAGAACTTCCTAAAGTTGAAGTTAAGTCAATTGAAAATATAAAATTTGATGACTACTCAGTTAAAATTGATGAAAAAGAGACAGAAAAAAGAATTAAAGAAATTGCAAAAAATCAACCTAGTTTTAAAGAAGCTTCACCTGAAACAAATTCAAAAGAAGGTGATCTAGTAGTATTTGATTATACAGCAACTGTTGATGACAAACCTTTTAAAGGTGGTGAAGGAAAAAATACCCAGCTAACTTTAGGTAAAGATTTATTTTTAAAAGGTTTTGATAAACAGCTGATTGGAACTAAAAAAGGAGATGAAAAAATTGTAGAAGCAGTTTTACCTGAAAATTTTCCAGAGAAAGAATTAATTAACAAAAAGGCAAAATTTAATTGTAAAATATCTTCAGTGAAAAAACCTGAAGAAGTAAAAATTGACGATAAATTTGCAAAAAATTTAGGTGCTAAAGATTTAAAAGATCTCAAATCTTTAATTACAAAACAAATAAACGATGAATATAAAAATTCTCTAGATCGTTTGTCTAAAAATCAAATATTAAAAGAAATTGAGAAATTTAAAGTAAATGAGATACCTGAAAATTTAATTGCTGAGGAAGTTAAAATTTTATCTCAGGGTATGAAGGAAGATGATGCTAAAAAAAGTAAAAAAAATTTTGAGGAAATTGCAAAAAAAAGAATTAAGGTTGGATTAATTTTAAATGAATTTGGTGAGCAAAATAATATTAAAGTAACAGAGCAAGAACTTCAAGCTGAAGTTCAAAAACAAATTAGAATGATGCCGGGTCAAGAAAAGATGGTTATGGATTTTTATCAAAAAAACCCCTCAGCCTTAGCAAGTTTGAGAGGAACTGTTTATGAAGATAAGATAATGAATCACATTAAAGATAAAGCGAAATCAAATAAAAAAGAAATATCAAAAGATGAAGCTGAAAAAATTTTAAAACAATTTCAACAACAAGAACATGCTCATGACCACAGCAAAGATAAAGAAGTTGAAAAGCCCACTATTAAAAAAGAAGCCAAAAAATCACCAGTAAAAAAAGCTAAATCAAAATCTCCACTAAAAAAATCAAAAAAAGTTAGCAAAAAGTAATCTCAAGTTGTATAAGTAAAACGAATCAACTTATGACAAATAATATATCTGAACATATGAGTAATCTAGTTCCTATGGTTGTTGAACAATCCAACAAGGGTGAACGTGCTTATGATATTTATTCTAGACTTTTAAAAGAAAGAATTATTTTTTTAACAGGACAAATTAACGATAATGTTGCATCTTTAATTACAGCACAGCTTTTATTTCTTGAAGCGGAAGATCCTAAAAAAGAAATTTATATGTACATTAATAGTCCTGGTGGGTTAGTAACAGCAGGGCTAGGGATTTACGATACAATGCAATATGTTAAACCTGATATCTCTACTTTATGTATTGGACAAGCTGCATCGATGGGATCATTTCTGTTATCAGCAGGAACTAAGGGAAAAAGATTTTCACTACCAAACTCCAGAATAATGGTTCATCAACCTTCAGCTGGTTTTCAAGGTCAAGCAACTGATATTGAAATTCATGCTAATGAAGTTTTGTCTTTAAAAAAAAGATTAAATGAAATCTACTCCAAACATACAGGGAAGTCTGTAGATGAAATAAAAACAGCCCTCGAAAGAGATAACTTCATGACTGCAGATGTTGCTAAATCATTTGGTTTAATTGATGAAGTAGTAGATAAAAGATCTTAAAATACCATATGTTGACATTTACTTATTCACAACTTGATTACTAGGAGTCATCTATATTAAAGTATAAATATTGATTCGTTATAAAATTTATGAGTGCTGATAATAAAAATATTCTTTACTGTTCTTTCTGTGGAAAGAGTCAACATGAAGTTAGAAAGTTAATAGCAGGTCCTACAGTTTTTATTTGTGATGAATGTGTAGAACTTTGCATGGACATAATAAAAGAAGAAAGTAAGGACACATTCGTTAAACATCAAGATGGACTTCCTTCACCTAAGGAAATTTGTACAGTTTTAGATGACTATGTAATAGGTCAACCACACGCAAAAAAAGTTTTGTCAGTAGCAGTTCATAATCATTATAAAAGATTAAATTATGAAAATAAAACAAGCAAAAATGTAGAGCTTGCAAAATCAAATATTCTTTTAGTTGGACCAACTGGTTGTGGAAAAACTTTATTAGCACAAACACTTGCTAGAATATTAGATGTACCATTTACTATGGCTGATGCCACAACTCTTACTGAGGCTGGTTATGTTGGTGAAGATGTTGAAAATATTATTCTAAAGCTACTTCAAGCTGCTGATTATAATGTAGAAAAAGCACAAAGAGGAATTGTTTACATTGATGAAGTAGATAAGATAAGTAGAAAATCAGAAAATCCATCTATCACAAGAGATGTTTCTGGTGAAGGTGTTCAACAAGCTTTGTTAAAAATAATGGAAGGCACTATAGCAAGCGTTCCACCACAAGGTGGTAGAAAACATCCTCAGCAAGAATTTTTACAAGTCGATACAACAAATATTTTATTTATTTGTGGTGGGGCTTTTGCAGGATTAGATAAGATTATTTCTCAAAGAGACAAAGGAACCTCTATTGGTTTTGGAGCTGATGTAAAAAATACTCAAGATAAAAAAACAGGTGAATGGATGAAAAATTTAGAACCAGAAGATTTATTGAAATATGGTTTAATTCCTGAATTTATTGGAAGATTACCAATGATTGCTACGCTTGAAGATTTAGATGAAAAGTCTTTGATAAAAATTCTTAAAGAACCAAAAAATTCTCTAATTAAACAATATCAAGAATTATTTAAATTAGATGGTGCTAAACTTACTTTTAAAGATAACGCTCTAAAAGAGATTGCATTTAAAGCAATTAGAAAAAAAACTGGAGCAAGAGGTTTAAGATCAATATTGGAGAATACTTTACTTAAAACTATGTATGATCTACCAAGTCAAGAAAATATCGATGAAGTGATAGTTGACTCGTCAGCTGTCAGAGGACAAAGTCAGCCAATAATTGTTCACTCAAAAACTGAAAATAAGTCGAAAACTGACAAAACATCAGCGGCTTAATATCCTTAATAAAAGAGAAAAAGGTATTGCAATATAAATTATAATATCCATATTTAACAATATGGACGTTAAAATAACTTTACCATTACTTCCTCTCAGAGATATCGTGGTATTCCCAAATATGGTTATTCCACTTTTTGTGGGTAGAGATAAATCTATTTCAGCCCTTAATGAAGTAATGAAAACTGATAAAAAAATAATCTTAGTAACACAAAAAAATTCAGAAATAGATGACCCAAAAAAAACAGATGTCTTCATGTATGGATGTGAAGGAAACATCTTGCAACTTTTAAAGCTTCCAGATGGCACAGTTAAAGTTTTAGTTGAGGGCACAAAAAGAGTTAAAATAATAGATTTTAAAGATAATGAAAAATTTATTTTGTGTGATTATAGCATTCACAATGATTTGATCAGTAAAGGAGAAGATTTATATCCATTAGCAGCAACAGCTGTTAGAAGACTTGAAAAATTAACTTCAGTAAATAAAAAAATTTCAAGTGAAATTATTAACACCATAAAACAACTTAAAGATCCATCACAAATAGCTGATAATATTGCTTCACACATAAATGCAACAATTTCAGAAAAACAACAGATTTTTGAAACTGCAGATGTTAAAAAAAGATTAAATTCAATTATCAAAATAATGGAAAATGAAACTAGTATTATTGGCGTTGAAAAAAGAATTAGAGGTCGTGTTAAAACTCAAATGGAAAAGACCCAAAGAGAGTATTATTTAAACGAACAACTAAAGGCAATTCAAAAAGAACTTGGTGAAATAGAAGATGGCAAAGATGAAAGTACAAGCCTTAATAAAGCAATTCTCAAATCAAAAATGCCAAAAGAAGTTGAAAAAAAATGCTTACAAGAACTTAAAAAGCTTAAAAACATGAGTCCAATGTCAGCTGAAGCTACAGTAGTAAGAAATTATTTAGACTGGATGACAGAACTTCCATGGCATAAAAAAAGTGAAGTAGACATCGATTTAACTAAAGCTTTAAATGTTTTAGATAAGGATCATTTTGGTTTAGAAAAAGTTAAGGAGAGAATTATTGAATTTTTAGCAGTTCAAAAAAGAATGGAAAAAATCAAAGGTCCTATCTTATGCTTGGTAGGTCCACCAGGTGTTGGAAAGACATCTTTAGGAAAATCTATTGCAAAAGCTACAAATAGAGAGTTTGTAAGAATGTCTGTAGGTGGAATGAGAGATGAAGCTGAAATAAGAGGCCATAGAAGAACTTATATTGGATCTTTACCAGGAAAAATAATTCAAATGATGAAAAAAGCTGGAACAAAAAATCCTCTTATTTTATTAGATGAAATAGATAAAATTGGAAACGATTATAGAGGAGATCCTTCTTCAGCTTTATTGGAGGCTTTAGACCCCGAGCAAAATACATCATTTAATGATCATTATCTTGAGGTTGATTATGATTTGTCAGATGTAATGTTTGTCACTACAGCTAATACTCTAAACATTCTACCGCCATTACTAGATAGAATGGAAGTAATTAGATTAGCTGGATATACAGAAGATGAAAAAATTAATATTGCTAATAAATTTTTACTTCCCAAACAAATTAAAGATAATGGTGTTAAAGAAAATGAAATGAAATTAGGAAATGATATCATTAAAGAAATAATTCGGAGCTACACTAAAGAGTCTGGCGTAAGAAATCTTGAGAGAGAAATTTCAAAAGTTGCTAGAAAAGTTGTAAAAAAAGTTGTTGCTGGCGAAGAAAAAGAGGTCAACATAAATAACAAAAACTTATCTGATTTTCTTGGAATACCAAAGTTTAAATTTGGTGAACTAGAAAATGAAGATAGAGTAGGAATTGTAACTGGCTTAGCTTGGACAGAATACGGCGGTGAAATCTTAAAAATTGAAACAGTAACAATGCCAGGTAAAGGTAGAATGCAAATTACTGGAAAACTTGGAGATGTTATGCAGGAGTCTGTTAAAGCAGCAAAATCATTTGTTAGATCAAAATGTTTAGAATATGGAATTATCCCCCCATTATTTGAGAAGAAAGATTTTCATATCCATGTTCCTGAGGGTGCAACACCTAAAGATGGGCCCTCTGCTGGTATAGGAATGGTAACATCTATAGTATCTTCAATTACAAATATACCTGTAAGAAAAGAAGTGGCAATGACTGGAGAAGTAACTTTAACCGGCCAGGTTCTCCCGATTGGTGGTTTGAAAGAAAAATTATTGGCTGCACATAGAGCCGGTATTAAAGAAGTTTTAATTCCTAAAGAAAATGAAAAAGATCTAGTTGATATGCCTAAAAAAATCATCGATGAGATTAAAATTACTCCTGTTGAGTTTGCTGATGAAGTTTTGAAAATTGCTTTAACCAAACAACTAAAAAAAACAGAGTGGGTTGAAGTTGATTTGACTAAAAAAGACGATAAATCCCAAGCTAGTATTCAATAGTAATTTACTGTAAATTCATATCCATTAAAGATATTTAATTAGTTAATCTTATCCATGTCTTATAAAAATTTTTTTATTAAATTATATAAAATTGTTTCCAAATTTTATGTTTTTTTATTTGGCCGAAAAAATGTGCAATTTTTAAATGACATAATTTTTTCATTATCTTTAGATGCAAAAGGTTTTAAAAATTATGGAGATTTTTCTGAAACAGGCGAAAAATCTTTCATCAGACTTATTAAAGATGAAATTAATTTAAGTCTCGATATAGGTGCTAATGTTGGAAAATATACACAACTATTACTTTCAGAAACAAATACCAAGGTTATTGCTTTTGAGCCTATGCCAGAGTCATATGAAGAATTAAAAAAAATCAAATTAGAATTTGATACTAGATTAGATATTTATAATATTGCTTTAGGTAACGAAAATAAAACACAAAAAATTTTTTATGGTGATGAAAAATCTGAAAAAGCATCTTTAATGAAAAATTTAGAAAAATTATCATTTATTGGTGACATTAATATAAATACGAAAAATGTTAATGTTAAGAAACTAGATGATTTAGAGGATTTGTTTAGTAATAAAAAAATAGATTTTATTAAAATAGATACAGAGGGTTATGAATATGAAGTTTTGAGTGGAGCTAAAAAATTAATTTACAATCACAAACCCAAATTTATTCAAATTGAATTTAATTGGCATCAATTATTAAAAAATCAAACACTATATAATTTATCAAGCTTAATTGATTTCTCTGAAGTTTTTAGAATTTTACCACATGGTAATAAGTTAATTTTGATAGATCCCTCTCGACCAGAAAACAATATTTATCATCTTTCAAATTATGTTTTTATAAGAAAAGATATTTCAAACAACTTTAAATGAAAAAAATTAAAACATTAATAACCCTATATCCTTCATTTGAAAGAGGTGGAGCCACCAAAAATCTAATTAACTTTATAAACACTTGTGATGAAAAAAATATTCAGATTCTTCTTATTTCTAATATTGATAAAAATTTAAAAAAAGAACTTTTAAATAAGAATATAAAAGTTATAAATTTTTTCGATAAATTAAAAAATAGAAATTTTCAAAGATTTTTTACATCTTTTTTTTCAATATTTGCTCTATTAAAAGTATTTAAAAAAACTGATTTTAAAAGTTCTTTAGTTATATCTTTTCAAAGTCATATTTTACCTATTATAATTTGTAGATTATTTGGGAGAAAAATAATTATTAGAAATTCAGAGGATATAATTGATGCAACTAAATATGCTGACAATAAGTTTTCAGCTTACTTTATTTTTATACTTAAAATGTTATTCTACAATTTCTCTAATGGAGTTATTACTAATTCGATAAAATCTAAGAAATCATTAGATCAAATTATTTTTAACAACAAATGTACTTTAATTTATAACCCATATTTAAAAAAAATATTTAAAAAAAAAAAAAAATTAAGACAAAATTATATTTTATCTGTTGGTCGACTTTGTAAGCAAAAAAATCAAATAATTACAATCAAAGCTTTTGCTATTTTTCTTAAAAAATTTCCAAATTATAAACTTATTTTGATTGGACATGGGCATGATGAGTCAAAATTAAAGAGTCTTTGTCAAAATTTAAATATCTCAAAAAATGTAATATTTAAAGGTTGGATAAATAATCCTAATAAATATTACTCCGAGGCTAAAGTTTTAATATTTCCATCTCTATATGAGGGGTTACCTAACACTCTTATTGATGCAATTAATTGTGACTTACCTTGTATTAGCTCTAAATGTAGTGGAGCTATTGATATACTTACTAAAAAACATGGTATTTTTATACATAAGGATAATTATAAAATGCTTTCTAAGAAAATTGAATTCGTTATAAATAATTATAGAAAAGTTTCTTCTAGAACTAATAATATTAAAAAAAAGTTATCAAGATTTTTAATCAAACCTCAAGTTTCTGAATATTTGAATTATTGTAAAAATCAAATTGAATAGACCTTAATTAAAATAATTTTTTTAGCTAATTTAAAAGAGTAATAGATCTTGACGTTATTGTACTAAAAGATATAAAACACAGTGTTTTTGGTTAAGGGCGGTTAGCTCAGTTGGTAGAGCATCTCGTTTACACCGAGGGGGTCAAAGGTTCGAGTCCTTTACTGCCCACCAGAAAACATTAATAGTGGGGGTGTAGCTCAGTTGGTTAGAGCGATCGCCTGTCACGCGATAGGTCGAGGGTTCGAGTCCCTTCACTCCCGCCACTTTAAAAAATTTATCAATTATTTAACACACCAAACGTTGATAATCGTTATCAATATTACTGTATATTTTCAATAATGTGACCTATCATCACTTCATCTACCTATAAAAAATGATATATATTCCATCATGACTGCGGATTTTTTAAAAGATTATTTACCCATAATACTATTTCTAATAATCGCATTAGTATTAAGTTGTGCATTTATAGTGGTTAATTATATTTTATCCCCCAAACATCCTGATCCAGAAAAACTTTCTGCGTATGAATGTGGTTTTGAACCTTTTCAAGATTCAAGAATGGAATTTGATGTAAGGTTTTATTTAGTTGCAATACTATTTATAATTTTTGATCTTGAAATTGCATTTTTATTTCCATGGGCAATTTCCTTAGGAAATATTGGAATTGTCGGTTTTACATCAATGATGATTTTTTTATTCATACTTACGATTGGTTTCATTTATGAGTGGAAAAAAGGTGCTTTGGACTGGGAATAATTTTATCAAATGAACAATAAATTAGATCAAGTTCCTGAAGAGTTTAAAAAACTTTCTGATGATTTCAGCAAAAATGGTTTTATCACAACTTCCTTAGACAATTTAGTAAATTGGTCGAGAGCTGGATCTTTACATTGGATGACTTTTGGGCTTGCATGTTGTGCAGTTGAAATGATGCAGACTGCAATGCCAAGATATGATTTAGAGAGATTTGGAGCAGCACCAAGAGGTTCACCGAGACAGTCAGACGTAATGATAGTTGCTGGTACACTAACAAATAAGATGGCCCCAGCTTTAAGAAAAGTATACGATCAGATGCCAGAACCAAGATATGTAATTTCGATGGGTAGTTGTGCTAATGGTGGTGGGTATTATCATTATTCATACTCGGTTGTAAGAGGCTGTGATCGAATAGTTCCAGTTGATATATACGTACCTGGATGTCCTCCATCTGCCGAAGCTTTATTATATGGCATTATGCAATTACAAAAAAAAATTAGAAACAAAGGTTCATTAAATAGATAAAATGATAAATTTAATTGACTTAGAGAAAAAGATTAATTCAGAATTAACAACTAAAATAAATAATACTCAAATTAAACATAATCAAATTTATGTAGATATTGATAAAGAAGATTTAATTGATGTAACTTTATTTATGAAAACAAATAAACATACAAAATTTAGACAACTTATGGATATTACAGCTGTTGATTATCCTGAAAAAACTCAAAGATTTAAACTTGTATATTTATTTTTAAGCCATGAATTTAATCAAAGAATGATTTTAAGTTATTTTATAAATGAAAATGAAGTTATCTCATCTTTAACATCGATTTTTCCAGCGGCTAATTGGATGGAAAGAGAAGTTTTCGATATGTATGGTGTAAATTTTAAAGATCACCCAGATTTAAGAAGAATATTAACAGACTATGGTTTTGAAGGACATCCATTAAGAAAAGACTTTCCATTGACCGGTCATTCAGAGGCTAGATATAGCGAAGAAAAAAAAAAAGTTATAAGCGAACCAGTAAAATTAGAACAAAATTATAGAAATTTTGATTACGAAAGTCCGTGGCAAGGAACTAAATACATTAAAGAACAAACTGAAGCTGATGACAAAAAAAGTTAAAAATTTAAATTTAAATTTTGGTCCGCAACACCCAGCTGCTCATGGAGTCTTAAGACTTATTCTTGAATTAGATGGAGAAGTTGTTGAAAAGGCTGACCCGCATATTGGTTTATTACACCGAGGCACCGAAAAATTAATAGAACACAAAACTTATATGCAAGCAGTTCCATATTTTGACCGACTTGATTATGTAGCCCCCATGAATCAAGAGCATGCATTTGCTCTAGCAATTGAAAAAATTTTAAATATAGAAGTACCAATAAGAGCGCAACTTATAAGAGTAATGTTTTGTGAAATTGGAAGAATTTTAAGTCACATATTAAATGTAACTACTCAAGCTTTAGATGTTGGTGCTTTAACTCCATCATTATGGGGATTTGAAGAAAGAGAAACTTTAATGAATTTTTATGAACGTGCGTCTGGTTCAAGATTGCATGCAAATTATTTTAGAGCAGGTGGAGTTCACCAAGATTTACCAGGTGGGTTAGAAAATGATATCGCTAAATTTTGTGAAAGTTTCCCAAAAATTATTGATGATTTAGAAAACTTATTAACTGATAACAGAATATTTAAACAAAGAAATGTTGATATTGGAATTGTTACAAAAGATGATGCTTTAGATTATTCTTTTAGCGGGGTAATGATTAGAGGTTCAGGAGTTCCTTGGGATCTTAGAAAATCTCAACCTTACGATTGTTATGAACAAATGGAATTTAAAATTCCTGTTGGAAAAAATGGTGACTGTTACGACCGATATTTATGTAGAATTGAGGAAATGAAAGAAAGTATTTCAATAATAAAACAATGTTTAGTTAAAATGGAAAGAGGTCCAGTAAAAGCTTTTGACGGAAAAATATCTCCACCATCCAAAAATGAAATTAAACAATCAATGGAGGCATTAATACATCATTTTAAATTATTCACAGAAGGATATCGTGTACCTAAGGATGAAATTTATACGGCCGTAGAGGCCCCCAAAGGAGAATTTGGAGTATATTTAATTTCTGATGGTTCAAGCAAACCATATAAATGTAAAATTAGGGCACCTGGATTTTCACACTTACAATCTATGGATCATTTGATTAAAGGGCATATGTTGGCAGATGTTCCAGCGGTTTTGGGATCTCTTGATATTGTTTTTGGAGAGGTTGATAGATGAGTTTAAAAAGACCGGCTAAAGAACAACCTCAAAGTTTTGAATTTAATCCTTCATCTTTAAAAGCAGCAAACTCTGAAGTTTCTAAATATCCAGAGGGCAAACAACAAAGTGCAGTAATGGCTCTACTTTATATTGCGCAAAAACAAAACAATAATTGGATACCATTGGCAGCAATGAAATGCATCGCAAAATTTTTAGATATGCCGTATATAAAAGTTTACGAAGTTGCAACATTTTATTCAATGTATAATTTAGCACCTGTTGGAAAATATTTTGTACAAGTATGTACAACAACACCATGCATGATTAGAGGTGCAAACCATCTAGTCCAAGCCTGTAAAGAAAAAATTTCAAAAAATGAAACTGAACTATCAAGTAATAAAAGTTGTTCTTGGATAGAGGTTGAATGTTTAGGTGCATGCGTAAACGCTCCTATGATGCAAATTAATGATGATTATTATGAGGATCTTGATAAAGAAAAAACATTAGAGATCCTTGATAAAATTTTAAAAGATGAAAAGCCCAAACCAGGTTCTTATAGAGGAAGAGTTAATAACCAACCTGAAAATAACAGAAAAACATTAATGGATTTGAAGAATGCTCAAAGATCAAGATAGAATTTTTCAAAATTTATATAATGACATTGGACCAGATTTGGTTTCATCTCAAAAAAGAGGAGATTGGATCAATACTAAAGACCTAATTGACAAAGGTAGAGATTGGATAATAAACGAAGTTAAAGATTCACAACTTAGAGGGAGGGGTGGAGCTGGATTTCCAACAGGATTAAAATGGTCTTTTGCACCTAAAAAAGTTGGGTCGAGACCTCATTATTTAGTAATTAATGGTGATGAATCTGAACCAGGAACTTGTAAAGACAGAGATATTTTAAGATTTGAACCTCATAAATTGATTGAAGGATGTTTAATTGCTTCATATTCAGTTCAAGCACATGTTTGTTATATTTATATCAGAGGAGAATATTTTATTGATGGACAAAAACTACAAACAGCAATTGATGAAGCTTATGAAAAAAAATTAATTGGTAAAAATGCAGCAGGAACTGGATGGGATTTAGATATTTATATACACTATGGTGCTGGCGCGTACATATGCGGTGAAGAAACAGCATTACTTGAAAGTATAGAAGGTAAAAAAGGTCAACCAAGATTAAAACCACCTTTCCCTGCTTTAATTGGTCTTTATGGTTGTCCAACAATAATAAATAATGTTGAAACAATTGCGGTAGTTTCAACAATTCTTAGAAGAGGAGGAAAGTGGTTTGCTTCTTTAGGGAAGGAAAAAAATACAGGAACTAAAATTTTCTGTATATCTGGAAATGTGAACAACCCATGCAATGTTGAAGAAGAAATGAGCATCCCATTAAAGGAATTAATTGAAGTCCATGCAGGAGGGGTTATTGGAGGATGGGATAATTTACAAGCTGTAATTCCTGGGGGTTCATCTATGCCACTTATTCCAAAAGAGAAATGTGAAACACTAAATATGGACTTTGATGCATTAATGAATGAAAAAAGTGGCCTAGGCACTGCAGGAGTAGTTGTTATCAATAAAGACCAGGACATAATTAAATGTATGGCAAGAATTGCAAGATTTTATAAACATGAAAGTTGTGGCCAATGTACACCTTGTAGAGAGGGATCTGGATGGATGTGGAGAATGCTTGAGCGAATGGCAAAAGGTGAAGCAACAAGAGATGAAATTAATATGCTAGGTGATGTCACAAATCAAATAGCTGGTCATACAATCTGTGCTTTCGGTGAGGGTTCTTCTTGGCCAGTTCAAGGATTATTACGACATTTTAAAGATGAGATAAAAAAAAGAAATAAATTTGATCCAATTATTAAGGAAAATAAAAATATTCCTTATTTAGTGAATCAACACCTTTTGGATAAAAATGCTTAAATTGAAAGTTAATGATACAGAAGTTGAAGTTGAAGAAGGTTTGACAGTTCTTCAAGCTTGTGAAAAAGCAGGTGTTGAAATCCCACGATTTTGTTACCACGAAAAACTATCAATAGCTGGTAATTGTAGAATGTGTTTAGTTGAAATGGAAAAGTCACCTAAACCAATAGCTTCATGCGCAATGCCTGCTGCTGATGGTATGATCATTAAAACTAATACCCCTAATATAGAAAAATCACGAAAAGGAGTAATGGAATTTTTGTTAGCAAATCACCCTTTAGATTGTCCTGTTTGTGATCAAGGTGGAGAATGTGATCTACAAGATCAATCAATGTTTTATGGAATTGATAAATCGAGATTTAAAGAAAACAAAAGAACTGTACCAGATAAAAACATGGGGCCATTAATTAAAACTCAAATGACCAGATGCATACATTGCACAAGATGTATAAGATTTGCAACTGAAATTGCAGGTGTTCCAGAGTTAGGTGCTATAGGTAGAGGTGAAGATATGCAAATCACAACTTACTTGGAACAATCAGTACAATCAGAATTATCAGGTAATGTTATTGACCTTTGTCCTGTTGGGGCATTGACATCAAAACCATACGTATTTGAAGCAAGACCATGGGAATTAAAAAAAACAGAGACTATTGATGTTATGGATGCAGTTGGTTCCAATATTAGGGTGGACACCTATGATTGGGAAGTAAAAAGAGTTTTACCAATTATAAACGAAGACATAAATGAAGAATGGATATCAGATAAAACTAGATATGCCTGTGATGGTTTATTAAATCAGAGGCTCGATTTACCTTATATTAAGTATAACAATAAATTTGAAAAGGCTACTTGGGATGAAGTTTACAAAATTATTAAATCTAAAATAGTGAACACAAACAAAGAAAAAATATGTGGTTTTGTAGGAGACCTTACTAATATGGAAGCAAGTTTCATTTTTAAAGAGTTTTTTGACAGAACAATTGATACAAATAAATATGAGTCTAGATCTTCTGAAAGCTATACTGATATATCTGTAAGAGAAAATTATTTGTTTAATTCTAAGATTAATGGAATAGAAGAAGCAGATTTAATTTTACTAATTGGAACTAATCCTAGATTTGAAGCAACAATTTTGAATGCTAGAATTCGTAAAGCTTATTTAAATAATAATACTAAAATTATTTCTTTAAATGATGTTGGCGATTTAACTTATCCATACAAAAGTTTAGATGGAAAAACTCAAACTATAAAGAACATTGCTGAAAATAAAAATGAAACATCTAAAGAAATTTTACAATCTAAAAAACCTATGATTATTTTAGGTGAGTCATTTTTAAATTCAAAATCTGCAAATTATTTATTTCATTATTTAAAAGATTTTTTATTCAAAAATAATAAATTTACTGATGATTGGCATCCATTCAACATTCTTTCCACAGATGCTGCAACAGTTGGTAATTTTGATTTAGATATTATTAATGAAAATGGAAAATTAATTAAAGACTTACATGAAAATAAATTTGAAATAGTCTTCCTTCTTGGTCAAGATAATTTGAACTTTAATAAAAAAAATGAATTTGTAATTTATCAAGGTAGTCATGGCGATAAAGGTGCAGAGATCGCTGATATTATTCTTCCTGGTGCAGCTTACACTGAGCAATCAGGTCATTATACTAATTTAGAGGGAAAAATTCAAAAAGCTTATAAAGCTTCCTATCCTCCTGGTGAAGCAAAAGAGGATTGGCAGATAATTAATGAACTTGCTGAGCTTATGAATAATAGAAAGCTTTTTAACGATAAAGAAGAACTTGAAAGTAGTATGTTTAATTATTTAAATCTAAAAAAAGAAAAACAAAGAACGGGTTTTATTAAAGAAAATTATCAAAATGATTTTGAAAATGAAGATTTAAAAGTTAATTATAAGGATTATTATTTTTCAAATGTAATTGCTCGTTCTTCAAAAACAATGTTGGATTGCAACAATTCAAAAGAAAATGTTAAACGCACAGGTACAGAAGGATAAGCAATGGAATATATTAGTATTATTTTTCAAGAAGTTTATAAAATTTTGTTTTTATTAGTGCCAGTTTTAGTTTCTGTAGCAATGATTGTTTGGTTAGATAGAAGGGTTTGGGCATTTGTTCAAAAAAGACAAGGTCCTAACGTTGTTGGTCCATTTGGATTGTTACAATCACTAGCCGATGCCTTGAAATATATTTTTAAAGAAATTATAATTCCATCAAGCTCAAACAAGATAATTTTTATTCTAGCTCCAATTACAACAATGACTCTAGCTCTTATTGCTTGGGCCGTTATTCCATTCGGTGAAAACCAAGTTCTAGCTAATATTAATGTTGGAATTTTATATATTTTTGCAATCTCTTCTTTAGGAGTTTATGGAATTATAATGGGAGGATGGGCATCAAACTCAAAATATCCTTTTTTGGGAGCAATTAGATCTGCAGCTCAAATGGTATCTTATGAAGTTTCAATAGGGATTATAATTATTAATGTTTTATTATGCGTTGGATCACTAAATTTAAATGACATTGTAATTGCACAGCAAAATATGTGGTTTATTATTCCGTTGTTTCCAATGTTTGTAATATTTTTTATTTCAGCTTTAGCAGAAACTAATAGACCCCCATTTGATTTACCAGAAGCAGAGGCTGAATTAGTTGCAGGATACCAAACAGAATATTCAGGGATGATGTATGCAATGTTTTGGTTGGGTGAATATGCAAATATCTTACTAATGTGCGCTTTAGGTTCTATTTTATTTCTAGGTGGATGGTTATCCCCAATAGATTTATATCCATTTAATTTAATACCTGGTGCAATTTGGTTAATTTTTAAAATTTTATTTCTATTTATCCTTTTTGCTTTAGTTAAAGCTATAGTTCCAAGATATAGATATGATCAGCTAATGAGACTTGGTTGGAAAATATTTTTACCATTATCTTTAACTTATGTTGTATTAACTGCCAGTTACCTTTTTTACTTCAATCTTTTACCAACCAACTAAATGAAAATTACTAGATTTTTAAAAACTATTTTAATGACAGACTTCCTTAGCGGGTTATTTATTGCGATTAAAGAAATTTTTAAATCAAAAAAAACAATTAATTATCCATTTGAGAAAGGTAAAATTAGCCCAAGATACAGAGGTGAACATGCATTAAGAAGATATCCAAATGGTGAAGAAAGATGTATTGCTTGTAAATTATGTGAAGCTGTATGTCCGGCTCAAGCAATAACAATTGAGTCATTTGAAAGAGAAGATGGAAGTAGAAAAACAACTCGTTATGATATTGATATGATGAAATGTATATACTGTGGTTTATGCGAAGAATCTTGTCCTGTAGATGCAATTGTTCAAGGTCCCAACTTTGAATTTTCTACAGAAACTAGAGAAGAACTCTATTACACTAAAGAAAAACTTCTTGATAATGGCGACAGATGGGAAAATATTCTGTCGGCAAATATCAAAAATGACAGTCCATATCGATAATTTTATGATAGCTCATGCAATTTTTTTTTACATATTTTCTATAATTGCCGTTATTTCAGCGATTTTGGTTACAGTTTCAAAGAATACTGTACATTCTGTTTTTTTTTTGATTTTAGATTTTATAAGCATTTCTTGTCTCTTTATTATGATTGGAGCAGAATTCTTAGGAATGATAATGCTGATAGTTTATGTTGGAGCCGTTGCTGTTTTATTTTTATTTGTTGTGATGATGTTAAATGTTGCGCAGCAAAAAAATCAATGGTTTATCTCTGCAGAAAGTTCAGGACATATACCTATAGGCCTTATAATTAGTACAATTATATTTTTTGAGTTAATAATTGTTATTGGTGGATGGAAATATAAGCCAGATTTATTCAACTCAAATAGTTCTAATACAGCAAATGAAATTAGTAATACTCACTCTTTAGGACAGGTTTTGTATACCGATTATATTCATATTTTTCAAATAAGTGGAATGATTCTATTAATTGCTATGGTAGGTTCAATTGTTTTAACATTTAGAAAAAGAGAAGGTGTTAAAACACAAAGTTATATAAAACAGATTTCCAGAGAAAGATCTGAAGGAGTAGAAGTACTTAAAATAGATTCTAATAAAGGAGTCAAAATAGATGACTGAAATAGGTTTAGGACATTATTTAACTCTAGGGGCTGTAATTTTTTCTATTGGTATTATTGGAATTTTTTTAAACAGAAAAAATATTATTGTAATTTTGATGAGTATAGAATTAATACTTTTAGCAGTAAATATTAACTTAGTCTCATTTTCAATTTATTTAGATGATATATCAGGTCAAGTTTTTACTTTGTTTATCTTAACAGTTGCTGCTGCTGAAGCTGCTATAGGTCTTGCAATAATTGTTGTCTATTATCGAAATTCTGGAACAATTCGTGTAGAGGAAATTGATAAATTAAAAGGATAAAATGGAAGTTTCAATTATAGCATTACCACTAATTGCTTCAATTATATCTGGTTTCTTTGGAAAACTTATTGGAGACAGAAGTTCAGAAATTATTACAAGTTTATTAATAACAGTAGCTGCAGTATTATCAGCTTTAGTATTGCATGAGGTTATTGTAAACCAATATCAAGAAAATATTATAATTGCAACTTGGATAAGTTCAGGAACTTTAGATGTTAATTGGTCAATGAAAATAGACTCTTTATCAGCAATAATGTTAGTAGTTGTAACTTCAGTATCATCTTTAGTTCACATCTATTCAATTGGATACATGTCCCATGATCCCCACAAACCAAGATTTATGGCTTATTTATCTTTGTTTACTTTTGCAATGCTGATGTTGGTAACTTCAGATAATTTTATACAATTATTTTTTGGTTGGGAAGGAGTTGGACTATGTTCTTATCTTTTAATAGGTTTTTGGTTTAAAAAAGAAACTGCTAATACTGCAGCAATAAAAGCTTTTGTGGTAAATAGAGTCGGAGACTTTGGATTTGCTTTAGGAATTTTTTTAATTTTTTATTTATTTGGGACTGTAAATTATTTGGAAGTTTTTGAACTAATTCCAACAATAACTGAAAAAAATCTTATTTTTTTAGGTATAGAGGTAAACGCAATAGATCTAATTTGTTTACTTTTATTTATTGGAGCGATGGGTAAATCAGCTCAAATATTATTACATACTTGGTTGCCAGATGCTATGGAGGGTCCAACCCCTGTTTCAGCACTTATTCATGCAGCAACAATGGTAACTGCAGGTGTTTTTTTGGTTGTAAGATGTTCACCTATATATGAATATTCTGAGCTAGCATTAAACGTCATTACAATTGTCGGAATGAGTACTGCTTTTTTCGCTGCCACTGTAGCACTTGTTCAAACTGATATAAAAAAGATAATTGCATATTCAACTTGTAGTCAATTAGGATACATGTTTTTTGCTGCTGGAGTTGGAGCTTATAATGTTGCAATGTTCCATTTGTTTACACATGCTTTTTTTAAAGCTTTATTATTTTTAGGATCTGGGTCAGTCATCCATGCTTTTAAAGATGAACAAAATATTAATAACATGGGAGGTGTTTGGAAAAAAATACCATATACATATGCCTTGATGATAATAGGAACTCTTGCATTAACCGGTTTCCCATTTCTATCTGGATTTTATTCTAAGGATGCAATTATAGAATTTGCATACTTAAAAGGAAATACAACAGGTTATTATGCAGCTGGTATTGGAATTGTGACAGCTTTTTTAACGTCAATTTATTCATGGAGATTAATTTTTAAAACTTTTCATGGAGAATATAATAATAAAAACATCAAGATTGAGGAAACACACGAGTCTCCACTTGTTATGTTGATACCTTTGATTTTACTTTCTGTAGGGGCAATATTCGCTGGATATGCTTTTAAGGAATTATTTGTTGGCCATGGTGGAGTAAGTGATTTTTGGCGAAACTCAATTTTCTTTTTAAAACCTTTAAGCACTGAACATCCGCCACTATGGTTTTTAATTTTAACTCCAGTTTTAGTGATTTTATCAATTCCTGTTGCTTATTATTTATTTGTTAAAAATAAAAATTTACCTCAACAAATTGCTAATGTTAATAAACCTTTATACAACTTTTTGTTAAATAAATGGTATTTTGATGAGTTTTATGACTTTTTGATAGTTAAACCGTCAAAAAAATTAGGATTATTTTTATGGAAATTTTTTGATGTAAAATTAATCGATGGGTTTGGCCCAGATGGGATTTCTACATTAATTAAAAAGTGCTCTCAAAAAGCCAGTAAATTTCAAAGTGGCTTCATATACCAATATGCATTCATAATGCTGCTTGGTTTTTCTGCTTTATTAACTTTCTTAATCATAAAATAATGAACTTTCCTATTCTTTCGTCTTTAATCTTATTACCTTCAATTGGAGCACTTTTTTTATTTTTCACAAAAAGCAACAAAGAAAATAATCTAACTGTTAAATATGTTGCTTTATTCACCTCTCTCGTAAATTTTTTATTATCAGTATACTTGTGGATATTATTTGATCAGTCAACTTCAGAATTTCAATTTGTTGAAGATAGAGTTTGGATTGAAGGATTAATAAATTATAAAGTTGGTATTGATGGAATTTCAATTTTATTTATCATCTTAACAACATTCATAACACCACTGTGTATTATATCGGTAAATAATTCTATTAAAAATAGGCTTAGCGAATTTCTAATTTCTGTTTTGATTATGGAGTCTTTCATGATTGGTGTTTTTTGTTCATTAGACTTGGTCGTTTTTTATTTATTTTTTGAAGCAGGTTTAATTCCAATGTTTTTAATTATAGGAATTTGGGGAGGTGAGAGAAGAGTATATTCAGCATTTAAATTCTTTTTATTTACACTTTTAGGATCAGTTTTGATGTTAGTTGCTATAATTTCAATCTATTGGATATCTGGAACTACAGATGTAGTTCAACTTTATGAATTAGGTATTGATGCAAAATATCAAAATCTTTTGTGGTTAGCTTTCTTTAGCTCTTTTGCAGTTAAAACTCCTATGTGGCCAGTTCATACATGGCTGCCTGACGCCCACGTAGAAGCTCCTACAGCAGGATCTGTTTTATTAGCTGCAATTTTACTTAAAATGGCCGGTTATGGATTTATAAGATTTTCTTTAGGATTATTTCCTGTTGCATCAGAAATATTTACACCATTAATTTACACTTTAAGTGTTATTGCTATTATTTTCACGTCATTCATTGCCTTAATGCAAGAAGATATGAAAAAGTTAATTGCTTACTCATCAGTTGCACACATGGGTTTTGTTACTTTAGGAATTTTTACAATACAACAACAAGGCCTGGAAGGAAGTATAATTCAAATGATTAGTCATGGACTTGTATCTGCAGCACTTTTCTTATGTGTTGGTGTCGTTTATGATCGAATGCATTCTAGATTAATAGACACTTATGGTGGAATAGTTGCTATTATTCCAAAATACTCAGTCTTATTTATGCTTTTTACATTAGCAGCCCTAGGTTTACCGGGGACTAGTGGTTTTGTAGGTGAATTTTTGATTTTATTAGGAGCTTTTAAAGATAATTTTTTAGTAGCTGTTATTGCAAGTTTAGGAGTGATAATAGGAGCAGCATATATGCTTTGGTTATATAAAAGAGTAGTTTTTGGAAAATTAGTTAATTTAGAATTAAAAGAAATGGCAGATCTAAACAAATCAGAGTTATTTATTTTAGCATGTTTAGCTATACCAACTTTATTTTTTGGGTTTTATCCAGATCCTTTAATCAACACTATAGAAGTTTCAATTAGTGACCTAATAAGTGTTTATAATATGAATGTAGTAAGTAATTAAAATGCCAAATTTACAATTTGTTTTTCCTGAAATTTTTCTTTCATCAGCTATAATGTTTTTATTAATTTTGGGAGTTTTTAAAAAAAATAGTTCAAAATTAATTCAAAATATTTCATTAATTGTTTTACTTATTACAGCTGTAATTACATTTAATGAAACTTTAGGTATTGAAGAAACATTATTGTTTAATGAAAGTGTTATCATTGATTATTTATCATCTTTTATGAAAATAATTACTCTATTAGCTGCATTTCTGGTTTTAGTAATATCGTCAAATTATTTAAGAACCTTAAAAATATTTAAAATTGAGTACCCAATTTTAATTTTAAGTTCAGTTTTAGGAATGATGGTTATGATTAGTTCGAATGATTTGATTGTATTTTATATGGGGTTAGAACTTCAATCATTAACTTTATATGTTCTAGCAACATTCAATAGAGATCAACTAAAATCTTCTGAAGCTGGCTTAAAATATTTTGTTTTAAGTGCTTTATCCTCAGGCTTATTACTTTATGGCTGTTCCTTAATTTATGGTTTTACAGGTTCAACAAATTTTAACTTAATTGCAAATCAATTAAATTCAAACGAATATGCGTTAACTTTTGGTATTGTCTTTATTTTAGTAGGTTTAGCATTTAAAATTTCAGCAGTTCCGTTTCACATGTGGGCTCCAGATGTTTATGAAGGATCACCAACTACTGTAACGTTATTTTTTACGATGGTACCAAAAATTGCAGCTCTCACAGTTTTTATAAGATTTTTATATGTTCCTTTTTTAAATTTAATTGACCAATGGCAAATGATTATAATTTTTTTATCTATTGCATCGATGCTTTTTGGGGCTATAGCTGCAATAGGACAGACAAATTTAAAGAGACTTGTAGCCTATAGTTCAATTGGGCACATAGGTTATGCATTAGCTGGTTTAGCTACTGGATCCAATGATGGAATTCAAAGTTCAGTAATTTATATAATTATTTATATACTCATGAATTTAGGTTTATTTTCATGTTTATTAATGATGAAAAGAAATGACAAATATTTTGAAGATATAGAAGATTTATCAGGTTTATCTAAAAATCATCCACTCTTATCTTTATCATTACTTGTAATTTTATTTTCATTAGCAGGAATTCCACCTTTAGCAGGATTCTTTGCTAAATTTTATATTTTTAAGTCTGTTTTAGAACAATCAATGTATTTTTTAGCAATTGTTGGTTTATTATCAACTGTTATTGCTGCATTTTATTATTTAAGAATAATTAAAGTAATTTATTTCGATAAAGAAAAAAAAAAATTTGATACAGATCATAGTTTTTGGCTTAAATTTTCTTTTACTGTTTCTACATTATTAATTCTTATTTACTTCATATTTCCAAGTCAATTAATTGAAGTGGTATCAAGAATTAATATAATTTGATGAAATTCAGAATATTCAAATTCAAGAAGGTAAAAAGTACAAATAATTCAGCAATTAGAATAATTAAAAATTCAAATACTGATTATGGAATGATCATTGCTAATGAACAAAAAAATGGCAGAGGTCAATATGGAAAAAAATGGATTTCTTATAATGGAAATTTATTTGTAAGTTTTTTTTACAAATTAGATCATTTAAAAGTTTCTTTAAAACAAATTACTAAAATCAATTGTTTACTAGTTAAAAAATTACTTTCTATTTATTATAAAAAGAAGATTATCTTTAAAAAACCTAATGATTTATTAATTAATGAAAAAAAAATTTGTGGTATATTACAAGAAAAGATTAGCAAACTTAATAAAAGGTATTTAATTGTTGGTATTGGTATTAATTTGATAAAAAATCCAAATTTAAAAAATTATCCCACGATTAATTTAAGTGAATTATTGAATAAGAAAATATCTAAAAATAAGATTGAGAAACAAATTAAAAAAATTTTTGAAATTAAACTAACTGAACTATGTAAATAATTATGTATATTTTAGGTGATATAGGAAATTCTGAAACTAAAGTTTATTTGGTTAATTCAAAAAATAGAATTATTAGAAATATTAATTTTTCATCAAAAAAAACAAGTAATAAAATTTTAAATCAAAAATTTACATATTTAGTAAAAGATTTTAAATCTATTAAAAAAATTTTATTTTGCAGTGTTGTTCCAAAATCTTTTAAGTTAATTAAAAGTTTTTTGTCAAAAAATTTAAAAAAAAAAAAGTGTTATGAAGTTAAAGAGTTGAAATTAAGATCGTTAATTAATATTAAAGTAAACTTCAAACAAGTCGGCTCTGATAGGTTAACAAATGCAATAAGTTTGCTTAATAATAAAGATAACTTTATTATTTTAGATTTTGGGACTGCTACGACTTTTGATGTTATAACTCAAAAAACTTATAGAGGAGGTATTATTGCCCCTGGTATTAAAATTTCTCTTAATACTTTGTCAGATAAAGCAACTCTAATTCCCAAAATAAATCTTAAACAAATGAAAAAAGTTATAGGTATTGATACAATTAGTGCGGTAAGGTCTGGTTTTTTTTGGGGTTATTCAGGTTTAATTGACAATATTATTAATTTGATTAAGAAAGAAACAGGAAAATCTTTTAAACTAGTAATTACAGGAGGATTTTCTGATTTATTTAAAAATTCAATTAAAACTAAATTAAAACAAAACAAAGATATCACTATAAAAGGTCTAATTAAAATTTCTAAGCTTATAAAATAAATGAAAGACGAATTATTATTTTGTCCTCTTGGAGGATCTGGGGAAATTGGAATGAACATGAATCTATTTGGTTATGGTCAACCAGGTAATCATAAATGGATCATGGTAGATATTGGAGTTACATTTGCTGATGATACAATTCCAGGAATAGACCTTATTTATCCTGATCCAGGTTTTATTGTAGAAAAAAAAGACAACCTGTTAGGTATTATTTTAACTCATGCACACGAAGATCATATAGGAGCGATTGCACATTTATGGCCTAAACTTAAATGTAAAATTTATGCAACACCATTTACTGCTGTGTTAATTAAGGAAAAATTCAAAGAAAAAAAAATTGACATAACTAAAGATTTAAAAATTGTTGAACTTAATGGTAAAGTTTCATTAAACCCATTTGATATAGAATATATTACATTAACTCATTCAATTTTAGAACCCAATGGCTTAAGAATTGAGACTCCAGCAGGGGTTATTCTCCATACAGGTGATTGGAAAGTTGATCCAAACCCCTTAATTGGAGAAGAGATTAATACTAAAAGATTAAAAGAAATTGGTGACGAAGGTGTCCTTGCTATGATCTGTGACTCAACTAATGTTTTTAGTGCTGGAAGATCTGGCTCAGAATTAGATGTTAGAAAAAATTTGCTTAATATTATGAGTCGATTAAAAAAAAGAATTATAATAACTTCATTTGCGTCTAATGTTGCAAGAATGGAAACAGCTTTTTACTGTGCAGAAAAAACAGGAAGACAGATCTCTTTAGTTGGAAGATCAATGCATAGAATTTACAAGGCTGCAAGACAGTGTGGATATTTAAAAAATATGATTGAACCTATTGATCCTAGAGAAGCTAAGAAATTTTCTAGAAACAAAATTGTTTATTTATGCACTGGAAGCCAAGGTGAACCAATGGGGGCTATGATGAGAATTTCGAGCTATACACACCCAGATGTATTTATAGAAAAAGATGATGCAGTTATTTTTTCATCAAAAATAATTCCTGGAAATGAAAAAAAACTATACAAATTACATAATCAATTAGTTAAAGATGGAATTGAAGTTATATCAGAAGAGACAGAGTTTATTCATGTTTCAGGACATCCTAATCGTGAAGATCTTAAAGATATGTATCAATGGGTTAAACCAAAATGTGTTATTCCTGTTCACGGCGAACATAGACATATGATTGAGCACATAAATTTTGCAAAAGAAATGCAAGTACCTCATCCTGTTCAAGTTGAAAATGGTGATATTGTAAAATTATACCCAGGTGATAAACCAGAAGTTTATGACAAAGCCCCAAGTGGTAGATTGTATCTTGATGGAAGTGTTAGTGTTGAAGAGGAATCTCAATCAATTAAAGATAGAAAAAATTTAGGAACAAACGGATACTTAGAAGTAACAATTTTAATCACACCTAAGGGTAATATTCACAATAGTCCTATAACAACATTTAAAGGTTTGCCGATTTATGAAAAAGAAGAATTTATTTATGGTTTAGAAGACGAAATAGAAAAAACAACAAGATCCTTTAGACTGGGCAATAAACAACAGGAATATAATTTAATTGATGCCCTTAAGATTTCCTGCAGAAAATTTACAAAAGAAAAAACAGGTAAAAAACCACTTACAAATATTAATTTAGTAAAGATTTAATGAGTGCAACTGGATTAGCTATAATTTATATCATTATTTGGTGGATTGTTTTTTTTGCAATTTTACCAGTTGATGTTGAAAGAAAAAAAACAACAAAGATAGAAGGCGAAGATTCAGGATCACCTGAAAATCCAAAAATGTTAAAAAAATTCATTTATTGTACAGCAATAACAACACTTTTGTTCATTATTATCTATCTATTAATGAAATTTGAATATTTGAATTTAAGAAATATAATCATTTGACATGCTTATTTCTAAAACTTTTATACCCATTTTAAAAAATAATCCTTCTGAGGCAAAAATAAAATCTCATCAACTAATGTTACGTGTTGGTATGATAAAACAGTCTTCTGCTGGTATTTACTCATGGCTACCATTAGGTTTTAAAGTTATGAAAAAGATTGAACAGATTGTAAGAGAGGAGCAGAATAAAATTGGTGCCCAAGAAATTTTAATGCCTACAATTCAATCAAGTGAAATATGGAAAGAAAGTGGACGTTATGATGATTATGGTGAAGAGATGCTTAGAATAAAAGACCGTCAAAATCGTGAAATGCTTTACGGTCCAACCAACGAGGAACTTGTAACAGATATTTTTAGGTCATCAATAAAATCTTACAAATCTCTTCCGCAACTTTTATACCATATACAATGGAAATTTAGGGACGAGATAAGACCAAGGTTTGGAATAATGAGATGTAGAGAATTTTATATGAAAGATGCATACTCATTTGATGTAACTGATGAAGAAGCTTTGTTTTCATATAATAAATTCTATTTATCTTATTTAAAAACTTTCAAACGATTAGATCTTACTGCAATTCCAATGGCTGCTGATACAGGACCAATTGGAGGGAATCTTTCACACGAATTTATTATTTTAGCTGAAACTGGTGAGAGTAAAATTTTTACTGATAAAAGAATTTTTGAATTAACTAGTGAGGGAACAGAAGTAGAAAAAAAATCTCTAGAAGATTTAAGAAAAAAATATGAACAATTTTACTCAGTATCAGATGAAAAATTTAATAAAGAAGAATTTGAAAAGAAGGTTTCAGAACAAAACCGATTAAAGACCAAGGGTATAGAGGTTGGTCATATTTTTTATTTTGGTGATAAATATTCAAAATCAATGGGTGCATCAGTTGATTTACCTGAAGGAAAAAAAGATTATGTTAAAATGGGCTCTTATGGAATAGGTGTTTCTAGACTAGTTGGAGCAATTATAGAAGCTAAATATGATGAAATAAACGATGTCATGAAATGGCCAATTTCTGTTGCTCCATATGATGTTTCAATAATTCCAATGATTAATAAAAATGATACTTCAGCATTAGATAAGGCTAATAGTATTAGTTTAGAGTTTGAAAAAAATGATATTGAGTCAATAATTGATGATACAGAAGAAAATTTTTCATCAAAAATAAAAAAGATGAATTTAATTGGAGCTCCATACCAAATCATAATTGGAAAAAAGGCTGAGGATGATTTACTTGAATTTAAAGAAATCGGGAAAGAAACACAGAAAATTAGCTTAGCTAAAGTTATAAAGATAATTAAAGAACAAAAAGCAAAAAATTGATTTCTACATTAGAAAAAGAAATTACATTTAGATTTTTAAAAGCCAGAAAAAAAGATGGCTTTCTAAATGTTATCTCAATATTCTCGTTTATTGGAATTGGCCTCGGAGTCGCTGTTTTGATTATAGTAATGTCCGTTATGAATGGATTTAGAACAGAGTTAATAAATAAGATTGTAGGTTTTAATGCTCATATCACAGTCAAACCATATGAAAACAGAATAAAAGTAGAGGAAATAAATCAAAATTTACAAAGTATTTCAAAAGAAACGATTTTAAGTAATTCAGGGGAAGCAATCATCATTAAAAAGGATACATCAAAAGGAATTTTGGTAAGGGGTTATAAAAGTAATGATTTTTCAAAACTAAAGATTTTTAATAACAAACTTTTTTTAGGTAATAACGAGATTCTGCCAAAAAATTATATTTCAATCGGTAAAGAATTAAGTTTTACTCTAAACTTAGATGTGGGTGATAAAATTACTTTAATGTCATCAGCAGGAATTGAAACAATTATAGGTAGTTTACCTAAACAAAAAACTTTTTTAGTTTCATCTATTTTTGAAAGTGGATTAGTTGATTTTGATAATAATATAGCCTTTATAAACCTTGAAATGTTAGAAGATTTTTTTAACTTAGATGAAAAAGATAGAAATTTAGAAATTTATTTAGATAATCCCCAAAATATTGAACATCAAAAAAAAATTGTTCAAAATAATTTCCCCAATGAATTTGTTTATACTTGGTCTGATATGAATAGCTCTTTATTTTCTGCTTTAAAAGTAGAAAGAAATGTAATGTTTATTATATTATCTTTAATTATAGTTGTTGCTGCATTTAATATTATCTCAGGATTAACAATTTTGGTTAAAAATAAAACACGAGAAATTGCTATTTTAAAATCTATTGGAGTTTTAAATAAATCCATCATAAAAATTTTTTTTTTAATTGGCGTTATAATTGGAACCTCAGCTACAATATTTGGCATTTTTTTAGGTGTAACATTTTCATTGTATGTGGAAAATTTGAGACAATTCTTGAGCAGTGTTTTTAATATAGCTTTATTTCCAGAAGAAATTTATTTTCTAAGTAAAATGCCTTCAGAAATTGATCCATTTTCAATATTCATTATATCAATATGTTCAATATTAATAACAATTATTGTTTCAATATTTCCAGCCTTAAAAGCTGCGAGACTAGATCCAATTAAGGCTTTGAAATATGAGTAATCTAATTAACCTTTTTAATATAACTAAATCCTTTGACAGTTCAAAAAAAATTAATGTTTTAAAAAAAATTTCCTACAAATTTAAAAAAGGAAAAATTTATTCATTAATGGGCCCCTCAGGATCAGGTAAATCAACTCTTCTAAATTTACTTTCTTTAATTGATAGACCCAATTCAGGTTCAATTTCTATTGAAAATAAACAAATTAATTTTAATGATCCCAAAAAAAATGACATTTTAAGAGCTAAAAAAATCGGAATTATTTATCAACAAGATAATTTACTACCTGATTTCACATCATTAGAGAATATATATCTAGCAAGTCTTGCTGCAGGAAATAGTAAAAAGTTATCAATACATAAAGCAAAAACTCTGCTAAAAAAATTTGGACTTTTTAATAGGTTAGACCATTATCCCTCACAACTTTCTGGCGGAGAAAAACAAAGAATATCTATTGCTAGGGCCTTGATTAATGATCCTCAAATTATTTTAGCAGATGAACCTACCGGAAGTTTAGATTTAGAGACTGCAAAAGAAATTTTTGATATAATAAAAAAACAAATAAATGCTGACCGATTAATAATATTTGCAACCCATAATAGATTTTTTGCAAAAAAATCAGATTTCTTATTGGAAATAGTTAATGGTAATATAAAAACCATTAATGGCTGAATCCAAAATTCAAATTTTTAATCATCTAAAAATTCATTCGCAATATTCAATATGTGAGGGAGCAATTAAAATAGATGAACTAAAAGATTTTTCCAGAGAAAACAAAATCAAATCGTTAGCTATCTGTGATACCACAAATTTATGTGGGGCTTTAGAATTTGCTGAAAAAATTTCAAAAATAGGAACTCAACCAATTATTGGAACCCAGATAAATTTTAAGTATGGTGAAACAACAGGGTTACTACCGTTATACGCTTTAAATGAAGATGGTTATAAGTCATTGATAAAATTGTCCTCAATGTCATTTCTTAAGAACGATGCACTTTCTGATCCTCATTTAGATTTTAATGAGTTACTTAATAAAAATGAGGGAGTTGCATTATTCTCTGGAACTATTTTTGGTCTATTTGGCCAATTATTTGATAAGGGTAAATTCACTGAAATTAATGAACTATACTTAAAATTAAAATCAAAATACAAAGATAAATTTTACATTGAAATTCAACGTCACGGAGACCAAAATGAATCTGGTTTTGAAAAATTTAACTTAACTAAATCATTAGAACTTGAAATTCCATTAATAGCAACCAATGAGGTATATTATATTAATAAAGATATGCATGAAGCTCATGACGCTTTAATTTGTATTAAAAACAAAACATATGTTAATGAAAAAGATAGAACAAAGTTAAGTGATCAACATTATTTAAAAAATAATTCCGAAATGACAGAATTATTCTCAGATCTACCAGAAGCCTTAGAAAACAATTATAACTTTCCGTTTCGTTGTAACTTTAGGCCATTATTTTCAAAACCTATTTTACCAAATATTAGTTCTGACAAAGAAGGCAATGCTGAAGAAATTATTAAAAGAAATTCTCTAGAAGGTTTGCAGGAAAAATTTTATAAGATATTTAAGATTGAAGAAAAAGATCTTTTATTAAATCCAGATTTTCTAAAATATAAAGACAGATTGAGTCATGAACTTGATATTATTATTGAAATGAAGTATGCAAGTTATTTCCTAATTGTATCTGATTATATAAAATGGGCTAAAGAAAATGATATACCTGTAGGACCTGGTAGAGGTTCAGGTGCAGGATCTTTGGTTGCTTGGTGTCTTTCAATAACAGATGTAGATCCAATCAAATTTAATTTAATTTTTGAAAGATTTTTGAATCCTGATCGTATTTCAATGCCTGATTTCGATATAGATTTTTGTGAGGAAAAAAGAGATTTAGTTTTTGATTATTTAACTAAGAAATACAAAGATAGTGTTGCTCATATTATTACTTTCGGAAAATTAAAAGCAAGAATGGTGATAAGAGATGTTGGAAGAGTTTTGGGTTTAGCTTATGGTTTTGTTGATAGTATTTCAAAGATGATACCATTCGATCCTTCTAGACCTCAAAATTTAACTGAATGTATTTCTAGTGAGCCAAGACTTCAGAAATTAATTCAGGAGGATTCAAGAGTAAAAAAACTTACTGATCTTTCTTTAAAATTAGAAGGTTTAAATAGAAATGTTGCGACTCATGCTGCTGGTGTGGTTATTGCAGATAAAAAGTTGACTGAAGTTGTTCCATTGTACAAAGACTCTACAGCCAATTTATTATTACCTTCAACTCAATTTGATATGTATTCAGCAGAAAATGCTGGACTAATTAAGTTTGATTTTTTGGGACTAAAAACTTTAACAGTCATAAATAATACTCAAAAACTAATAAGAAAAAAAAATAAAGATTTTAATATTGAAGATATATCTTTTGATGATCAAAAAGTTTTTGATTTATTAGCTTCGGGTAACACCGTTGGACTATTTCAAGTTGAAAGTGCTGGTATGAGGGAGGCATTAATACAAATGAAACCAAATCATATTGAGGACATCATCGCTTTGGTAGCTTTGTATAGACCAGGTCCTATGAGCAATATACCGACATATAATGATTGCAAACATGGCAAACAAACTCCTGATTATCTTCATCCTTTATTAGAGGATATTTTAAAGCCCACTTATGGGGTAATCATATATCAAGAACAAGTAATGCAAATAGCACAAAAATTATCAGGATTTAGCGCAGGTCAAGCAGACATACTAAGAAGAGCAATGGGTAAAAAGAAAAGAGCTGAACTAGAAAAACAAAAACAAAGTTTTATTGCTGGAGCTGTCAATAATGGAATTAACAAAGAAGTTGCAGCAAGTATATTTTTAAAGATAGAACCTTTCGCTGAATATGGTTTTAACAAAAGTCACGCTGCAGCATATGCAATTATTTCTTATCAGACAGCATTTTTAAAAACTTATTATTCTAAAGAATTTATTGCTGCATCTATGACTATGGATATTTCAAATCAAAATAAATTAAGTGAATTTTATGAAGAACTAAAAAGATTAGATATTGAAATTATCAGACCAGATATAAATAAATGTTTTGCTGATTTTAAAACAAACGATAAAAAATTTTATTATGCGCTGGGTGGTATTAAAGCTGTAGGTTTTGAGGCTATATCAAATATTGTTGAAGAGAGAATCAATAATGGAGAATATAAAAATATAAGTGATTTTTTAAGTCGCGTTAATCCAAAGGATATTAATAAACTTCAACTAGAGGGACTGGTTAAAGCTGGAGCATTTGATAATTTGAATTTAAATAGACAATCATTATTTAACTCAATACCAAATTTTATTTCTAAATCTAAAAATATTTTTGAAAATAAATCAGCAAACCAAATAGATTTATTTGAAGATGAGTGTAATGATGAAAATGATATATTATCTAAAGTTGATGATTGGAAATTTGAGGAAAGATTATCTAGAGAATTTGAGGCTGTTGGTTTTTTTATCTCCGACCATCCTTTAAATCAATTTAAAGAAATTTATGATGATTACAAGATTATAGACTATCAAACTTTCAATAACACCAATGACAAAAAAGACGCAAATATAGCCGCAACGTTACTAAAAATACAAGAAAGGAAAACTGCAAAAGGAAATTCCTATGCAGTATTAAAGTTAACTGATCTTACTAGTGTTTTTGAATTATTTATCTTTTCAGATATTCTTGATTTAAATCGAGAGATACTAAAAGAGGGTAGTTCTTTAATTTTAACTCTTGTTAAATCTATCTCTAATGATGAAAACAGGTTTAAAAGAACTAATGTTCAAAAAATTGGATCTCTTAAAGATTTATTAAATAATCCAATTAAAGAAGTAACATTTGATATTAAATCACTTAAAGAATTAGATGAAATTTCTAAATTTTTGCATGATAAAGGAGAAACTTTAATTAATATTAAATTGCATGATAATAATAGTGATCTACATTTTAAATTGGAAAATAAGAGAAATTTAGATAGAAAAACCATAAATCTAATCCGAAATAAGGAAATATCTGCAATAATTAACTAATTAATACTTGTTAATTATGAAAAATTTTTGTAAATAACCTTGAAATAAATTAACACGCACACAGTTGTTGGTTTTATACCTCCGGTCCTTAATTGGAAATTACTGTGGTGGCTTAACCGGGAATAAATATGAAGATACCTAAC